>ENA-ORXM01002636-ORXM01002636.1-marine-metagenome-genome-assembly--contig:-NODE-2636-length-20145-cov-3.886984_pt1 | contig 20145 bp, 8 predicted proteins | sample MGYA00237867_ERZ511480 | MGnify/ENA primary metagenome ERZ511480 (study PRJEB26309, sample SAMN06266103) | marine metagenome | isolation source: Algal blade | place: United Kingdom:Sidmouth, United...
AGCGCCAATGGTAAGACGGCTTATTTCGCCACGGATAGATTGAATAAAAGCAACAGTAATCGAAATGATATTTATTCTTTTGAGCTCTACGAGGAGGCACGACCACAACCAGTGACTTATGTAAAAGCAAAAATTATAGATGCGAAAACTAAGAAACCACTGAGTGCTAATCTTGACATTTCTGATTTGAATGGTCAAAAATCTTATTATCAAGAGGTAGTAGATGAGCAGGGTATTTTTTTAGTACCCTTGCCAGTAGGTAAGCAGTATGCTTTGAATGTAAATAAGAAAGGCTACATTTTTCACTCAGAAAACTTTGCCTTAGAAAACACAAATACTTCAATTGATCCTTTCTTGATGATCATTCCGCTGAGTAAAATTCCTCCAAGACCAGAACCCAGTGTAACTGTAAAAGAAGAGATAGTTCCATTTCCTGTGGTTTTGAAAAATGTATTTTTTGAGACCGCCTCTGCAGATTTGAAACCAATCTCTAAAATCGAATTGGACATGTTATATAATTTACTAAATGAGCAATCTGATCTTCGTATCCAACTCAATGGACATACGGATGATGTAGGTAAAGATGAAGATAATATGGCTTTATCCGATGCCAGAGCCAAGGCTGTTTTTGATTACCTAGTTTCTAAAGGTATCAGTTCAGATCGCATGCGTTTCAAAGGTTTTGGAGAGACGAAGCCTGTTGCTAGCAATGATACGGAGGAGGGCAAACGGCAGAATAGAAGGACGGAGTTTCAGTTGATAAATTAATTGTGTTAGTGAGTTAGTGAGTTAACGAGTTAATGAGGGAATCAAATTTTGATTTCGATTGTTATTGCCATTCCTATAGGTTGGTACGTCATGTCAAGATGGTTAGAAGATTTTGCATATCGCATAGATGTCGGGTGGCAGGTCTTTTTAAGCGCAGGGGCCATTGCGCTAACCATTGCAATCTTTACTATCAGTTATCAATCTATAAGTGCTGCTTTGATACAGCCTTTAAAAAGTTTGCGTACGGAGTAGGTCCTTCCCTCCTAATAATTTGGGAATGAGGGAGGTGTAGAAGGGACGATTTAAAAACAAATGCTGAAACCAATAGAGTACAAGAAAACGATAATCAGATTCCCGCCTTCGCGGGAATGACAATAAAAATAATTTGTTATGCTAAAAAACAATCTAAAAATCGCTTGGCGAAACCTTTCAAAAAATAAGCAACAGACAATTATAAATCTACTGGGGCTGACATTGGGCACGGTAAGTTGCTTGACCATTCTGCTCTATGTTTTTGCCCAGTTGGGCTATGATCGGTATTTTAAGGATGCGGACTCGATCTATAGGGTAGAGACAATAATTGAGCGTGATGGTTCAGAAAGTTTTGATACTGCGGCAGCCTCCCCACCGATAGCTTTTGCACTGAAGGAAGATTTTGGGGAAGTTGCAGAAGTTACGCGAGTAGTACTTACCGATGTTTTCTACAGTAATTTGATCCGTGCGGCAGAACGCAAACAGGCCTACTATGAGCCGAGAAGCTATATGGCCGATTCTACTTTTTTTAAGGTATTCGATTATAAATTTATAGAGGGCGATATGAAGACAGCACTCGACGAACCCAATGCACTGGTGCTTTCTTCGCAATTGGCAGCTAAGATGTTCGGTACAAATAACGCGCTTGGTAAAGCAGTTGTGTGGGGTAGTGGTGAAGATGCCCAAACGCTTACGGTCAAAGGTGTATTTGATGAAAATTTTGCAAAGTCACATCTCAATCCGAATTATATCGTTAGTATGAGTACTCCGGGTATGGGTACGTTCGTACAGACCTTCGACGACTTTGCGACGAATAATTTTGTGTACAGCTATGTAAAATTAATGCCGAACGGTAACGCCGATCAACTGCAAAAGAAACTTCCTGCTTTTATACAGCAGAGGGGAGCGAAAAACCTTTCCGATGCAGGAATGGACAATAAACAATTACTGCTCAAAAAGGTAACCGATATTCATCTGTATTCCGAAGGGCGTAAAAATCAGATCGATAGGGTTTCAAACATAAAATACCTCTATTTTTTATTGACTTTGGCATTTTTTATACAGCTTGTGGCCTGTATCAATTTCATCAATCTCAGTACGGCCAGGGCCAGTAAGCGCGCTAAGGAAATCGGCGTACGCAAAGTGGTAGGCGCGGGTAAAAATGCCTTGATGCGACAGTTTTTGGGGGAATCTCTGCTTTTATCCGTGTTTGCAATGTTGATTAGTATTCCTATAGCTATTCTTTTGTTACCCTTTGTAAATGAGCTTACGCAAGAGACCTTAAGCTATGTAGATGTTTTCAATTGGAAAATCGGTGCCTTGTTGTTCGGCCTGGGAATTTTTACAGGTCTCGTAGCAGGTATTTATCCTGCTATCATTTTATCCTCCATAAAACCGGTCAAGGCGCTCAAGAGTGCAACGATACTGCAATCTGGCAATGGCAATTTCAGGAAAGCTTTAGTGGTATTTCAATTTGTCGTTTCCATAAGTCTTGTGGCCACGGTTATCGTAATAACCCAGCAGTTTCAATTTGCCCAGAGCAAAGATCTTGGTTTCAAGAAAGACAATTTACTGGCTTTGCGTATAGGCACCAACGAAGCTTCCAGCAAATTTGAATCGATTAAGTCGGCATTTTTAAATATTCCTGGCGTGCTTGATGTTTCCAGCGGAAATTATGCACCCTCGGAACTGATTTTATCCGATAATGGTCTGTACCTGCCGGGCGGTAGTCGGGAGAAAAACACCATTGTAAAACGAAACGGTGTAAGTGACGGTTACTTTAAGACCATGGGCATTCCGATTTTAGAAGGAAGAGACTTTCGCGAGGCTGATACAACTGATCAGATTATTGTTAATGAGGCTACGCTAAAGGCTTTTAATATTAATCAAGAAGAAGCTACAAGCTCCAAACTTGTACAAAGTTTTGGCGATGAAACTTTTGAAATGCAGATCATCGGCGTTGTAGCCGATTATCATTTTGCCTCGTTAAAAGAAGAAATAGTACCGTTGTTCTTGCATAAGGAAAATGAACCCAATTGGCTATTTCTTCGAACGGAAACAGACAATTATGCCCAGCTTTTAGCCAGCTTAGAACAGCAATGGAAAACGACCGTAAATAATGTTCCGTTCGATTATAGGTTCGTTGACAAAGAGGTCGAAAAATTATATGATGAAGAAAAACGGCTGGGCCTTATTTCGGTAGTTTTTACCGTTTTGGCTATTCTTATCAGCTGCTTGGGCCTCTTTGGTTTGATTTCTTATGTAGCCGAACAAAAAAAGAAAGAAATCGGCATACGAAAAGTACTGGGTGCTAGTATCAATTCCGTAGTAAAACTGTTGACCAAGGATTTTATAAAACTAGTGGGGATTGCCTTTTTGATCGCTTCCCCGATTGCGTATTTCTTTATGCAACGCTGGCTTGAAGATTTTACCTATCGTATCGAGATTCAATGGTGGGTATTCGCTTTGGCAGGTGGCTTTGCATTGGTGATAACCCTTTTGACCGTAGGTTTTCAGTCGCTTAAATCTGCGGTGGCGAACCCGGTGAAGAGTTTGCGAACAGAGTAAAGACCCACTCTAACCTGCCTCACCAACAGGCAGGCTCCCCACAACGGGGAAAGTTACCTCATTCCTCATAAAAGAGAATGGTGGAAGGATTTATGAAGTTTAAATTGCAGAGAGAACAGGCTCCCTCCCTTCTGGGGAGGGCTGGGGTGGAGACTTTCGATGGCAAGACCCAAAGCCTGATAAAACACAGAGAACGAAAACTATGTATCATGAAAAATAAACTAATCGCTATAATCTTATTTGCTTTTGTGACAATTACGGGAAATGCCCAAATAACCCTCCCGCCAGATGGCAACAAGAAAGCCTCTATTTCAGAAAATATTGGCATCACAAAAGTGCAGATGGAGTATTCCCGACCGGCAGTAAATGGTCGAGAAGGCCAAATATGGGGAAAGTTGGTACATTATGGTTTTGCCGATTTAGGCTATGGTACAAGTAAAGCTGCACCTTGGCGGGCAGGTGCCAATGAAAATACGGCCATCGAATTTTCTACCGATGTGTTGATAGAAGAAAAGCCCTTGGCCAAAGGTAAATATGGCTTCTTCATCGCGATGGGACCTGAAAAGGCGACCTTGATTTTTTCGAAGTTCAATACCGCTTGGGGCAGTTTCTACTACGATAAAAAAGACGATGCTTTAAGGGTAGAAGTCTCCGTAAAAAAGCTTGAAGAAAGTGTAGAACGCCTCAAATACGAATTTAATGAGCAGACTGAAAATAGTGCGGTTGTTTCAATGCAATGGGAAAAAGTGAAAGTGCCCTTTAAGGTATCGGTCGATCTTCAAAATATGCTAATCGAGTCATTTAGAAAAGAGGTCAATTCCGGTCTTTTTTATAGGTATTGGCAAAACCTTCAAATGGCGGCCAATTATTGCTTGGTCAATAACACCAATTTAGAGGAGGGTCTAAGTTGGGCCGACCGCTCGATAAATAGCTATTTTGGGGAATCGAATTTTAAGACCCTGTCGACTTATGCAGGTCTACTGGAAAAATTAAACAGAAAAACGGAAGCGGACTCTGTCATGACAAAAGCCCTTCCCATGGGTACTTCACAAGATTTGGTCACTTACGGAATCGGTCTAAATCATACGGATCGACATCAAGAGGCTTTTGATATTTTTAAAAACAACTATGATAATAACCCTGATGATGTAGAGTCTCATTTGGGTATGGTAAGCGGCTATTATTATCTGGGGGATAAGAAAAAGGCCTTAAAGTATTGCGAATCGGCAAAGAAACAAACAACGGACAAAATGTACCTATCCTATATTGATGGCGTGATTGCCGATATTGAAGCGGGCAAGGATATTTTTAAATGATTTGGCAGTCTAGTTTCCCTCCTAATAAGGAGGGATTAAGGGAGATGTTAAAACGAAATGATAAAGTAAAACAAGAGCTATGTTAACAAACAACATTAAGATCGCTTGGCGGAATTTTAAAAAAGGAAGATTGTATTCCTTTATCAATTTATCTGGTTTGACCATTGGGATGACCTGTTTTATTCTAATAGCGCTCTTTGTACAGTATGAACTCAGCTACGATAAACAACATGAAAACGTAAATGATATCTATAGGGTCGTTAGCAAACAACCAGGGAATGAATTTAAAGGCACCGACTTGTTTTCCGGTACGCCTTTGCCGTTAGGTCCGGCTATGGTCATTGATTTTCCGGAAGTAAAGGCTAAAACGGGCATTGACTTACGTTCGAATCTCTTAAGCAAGGGAGAAGAGGTATTTAGCGAGAAAGGCATTTTCGCGGATAAAGGCTTTTTTGATGTTTTTACGATTAAGCAGATTTCAGGAGAGGGAAAATCCGCCTTGGAAGAACCTTTGAACGTGCTACTTACCGAAAGCTTGGCCAAAAAGTTTTTTGGAAGTGAATCTCCCCTAAATCAAACCATCACTTTTGAACGTAGTACCGAGTTTACGATTAAGGGAGTCATTGCCGACCCACCCAAAAATCAACATTTTAGCTACGCTTATATTGCTTCAATTAGTGCTGGTCCTTCATATAAGGGAAATGAAAATGCATGGGGAAACAATGTTGCCGTCACTTATGTGAAATTGGCCAAAGGAACCGACTCCAAAGCATTGGAAGCTAAGCTATTGGTTTATCGAAAGAATGCTGAAGAAGAGTATGCAAAATATGGACTAGAGGCACCTATTTATAAACTTCAGCCTTTAAAGGATATTCATCTATATTCTAAAGTCAATTTCGAGCTGGAGCCCAATGGAGATATGAAATATGTATATCTCTACAGCTTGATCGCCATTGTCATCTTGTTATTGGCGTCCATAAATTATATGAATTTGGCCACGGTACGGTCGGCACAAAGAGCCAAAGAAATTGGTATGACCAAGGTTTTGGGAGCCAATAGACAACAACTTATATATCAGTTCTTAGGCGAATCGTTTCTTTTTACCATTTTTAGTTTTTTATTCGCCCTGGGTTTGGCCTCAATACTTTTACCTGAATTTGGGCAGTTGCTGGGCAAGAACATTCCGTTCGACATAGTAGGTAATAAGTGGCTACTATTAGGTATGTTTTGTATGGCCATTTTAACGGGAAGCTTTTCCGGTCTTTACCCCGCAGTCTTCCTTTCCGGTGTTTCGCCGGTCAAAGCTTTTAAGGGCAACTTTTTAAAAAATAGAGGAAACAATGCATGGCTCAGAAAGGGTCTGGTAGTAGCACAATTTACAGCAGCAATTGTTTTGGCAATAGGCAGTGTAATCATATACCAACAACTTCAATTTACGCAAAACAAAAACCTGGGCTATGATAAGGAACATATTATCCATGTACCTTATTCGACCAATGAGATTGCCGAGAATGAAGACGTTATACGTAATGAACTGCTTAAAAACCCTAAGATAAATCAGGTTTCCATAAGTACTCAAATCCCGCTTGAATTTGATAATCAAGGCTATATCAATAACTGGGAGGGCAATACCACTAAGCAGCAGTTCTTAATTTATAGAACCTTTGTAGACTATGATTTCATAGATGTTTTAGGTATGGAGATTGTTGAGGGCAGGGCATTTTCCGAAGATTTTGCAGCAGATGAAAAAGAGGGCTATATCATCAATGAGGCAGCGGCCAAGTCTTTGGGTTGGAAAACATCGGTAGGAAAGGAATTCGATGATGGTTACATAGTAGGCGTTGTTAAAGATTTTCATATTCAAAAATTTGACCTTGCTATCGAACCCCTTTACATGCGAATGAGGCCGCAATGGGCCAAAACTTTTGGTGAGGTAATTATGACTATTAATGCAGATAATTTTGAAGAAACAAAAAAGCACATCATTTCGGTAATGAACGAGGCAGCCCCTTTGGTGCCTTTTGATGTTACGTTTTTAGATGATACGTATGCCGAACTCTACAATAGTGAAATAAGATTGGGCAGTACATTTAACATTTTTACGATACTGGCACTTTTTATTGCGAGTATGGGTATGTTCGGTTTGGTATCCCACAGTGTTTTGCAACGTACTAAGGAGATAGGTATACGAAAAGTATTAGGTTCTTCCACAGCTGCTATAGTGTCACTGATTTCCAAAGATTTTTTAAAGCTGGTGGTCATTGCATTGCTTACTGCCTGTCCAATAGCGTATTATTTCATGGATGATTGGTTACAGAGTTTCGCTTATCGAATTGAAATAGACTGGTGGGTGTTCGTATTAGTAGGTTTTATGTCATTCATCATTGCCATGATCACCATCAGTTTTCAAAGTATAAAATCAGCCCTTGCCAACCCCGTAAAAAGTTTGCGTACGGAATAAACTTCCCTCCTAATAAAGTGTCCCGATAGCTGTTGGGGGAGGGAGGTGCAGAAAGGCTGAATTAGAAACGGATGCAGAAATAAACATGCCCGCATTCAGGCAGGTTCAACATAAGAAATCGATAATCAGATTCCCGCCTACGCGGGAATGACAAAAAAAATTAGTTATGCTAAAAAACAATCTAAAAATCGCTTGGCGAAACATCCTAAAAAACAAAGGAATATTCTCAATCAACATTGTAGGGCTTGCCTTGGGTATCGCCTCTTGTTTGATTATCATGCTTTTCGTGGTCGATGAACTGAGCTATGACCGTTACAACGAAAAGGCCGATGAAATCGTTAATGTGGTTTTCAGGGCAAAGGTCAACGGGGAAGAAATAAAAGAAGCCTCCATAATGGCACCTGTCGGGGAAACCTTAAAACAAGAATTTCCGGAAGTACTTGACGCAACCCGTATTCGAAAACTCGGAACGCCAAAGATTACGGTAGCTAATCAATCGTATCGTGAAGACAGATTCGCTTTTGTCGATGCCAATTTTTTCAATGTATTCACGCTTCCCATTATTGATGGGGATACCAGAAATCCACTTCAAGAACCTAATACCGTTGTAATTACCAAAGCAAGTGCCGAAAAGTTCTTCGGAGCGGTTAACCCTATTGGTAAATCATTCTATTTAGAAGGGCAAGAAGAACCTTTTCGAGTAACGGGTGTTATTGATGAGGTGCCTCAGAACTCACACTTTCACTTTGATATTTTCGCTTCCATCGAAGGGCTTGAAGAGGCCAAAAGCGACTCTTGGTTTAATGGTAGTTTTTTTACTTACCTGCTTTTAAAAAAAGGTGCTGATTACAAAAATCTTGAAACGAAGCTACCTCACATTATTGAAAAATATTTAGGGCCGAAGATGCAAGAGCGGATGGGCCTCTCCTATGAAGAATTTACCAAAGAAAATCAATTAGGGTTCCGGATCTTTCCGTTGACCGATATTCATTTGTACTCCGATAACTCGGCGTATAGCCAATTGGAACAAGGCGGCGATATCAAATATGTATATATTTTTAGTGCGGTCGCTCTTTTTATGCTGCTGATCGCATGCATTAATTTTATGAACCTCTCGACGGCCACGGCGGCAAAAAGGGCCAAAGAAGTCGGCATTCGCAAAGTCTTGGGATCTAATAAAAAGCAATTGCTCTATCAATTTTTATCCGAATCTTTTATTGCGACCCTAATAGCAATGGTATTTGCGGCCGTTTTGGTAGTTATATCCCTACCGTTCTATAATGCATTGTCCGGAAAAGAACTGCAACTCGATTTCCTATGGCAGCCTGCAGTTTTGGTATCGTTAGTACTGTTGACTTTTTTGATCAGTCTTTTGGCAGGAGGCTATCCCGCTTTCTTTCTGTCGTCGTTCAAACCGATTTCGGCATTAAAAAATAAGTTCTTGGGAGGAAACAATAATAAGGGTATCCGCAGTAGTTTGGTAGTTTTTCAATTTGTCGTTTCTGCAGGGTTGATACTGGCAACCTTGGTCGTCAACCAACAAATGCAGTACATCCAAAATAAGGATATTGGGTATGACCGAGATCAGTTATTGGTGCTTCGAGAGGCATATCTGCTAGGTAATGACAAAGAAGTTTTCAAAAATGAGCTGCTGAAGAATCCCAAGGTGGCATCTATTTCTCAATCGGCTTTCGCTCCCGCCGGCCTTACAGATAATAACCAGACCATGATTTCTAAAGATGGTCAGTTCGTTAGAAGAATGCCCGTATACAATATCGACGAGAACTACCTGCCTACTATGGGTATGCAATTAATCGCAGGCCGGAATTTTTCGAAGGAATTTGGTGCCGATTCCACCAACGTCATCATTAATGAAACCGCCGCAAAAGTTTTAGGCCTTGGTGCATCACCTATGGGTAAGGTAGTAACGACCGGCGGTGGTGCAAAAACGGTCGTTGGGGTAATTAAAGACTTTCACTTTAAATCGTTACACCAACCCATCGACCCTTTATTTATGATGTACGGGCCTTATGGCGGACTCATAATCAAGGCAAAATCGGCCGATATGTCCGGCTTGATAGCCGATGCCAATACCCTTTGGAACAGCTTCAATGCCGATGAGACTTTTGGGTATACTTTGTTGGATGAATCATATCGAGAGACCTATGCCCCCGAACAAAAAATGGGCACACTTCTTAACATTTTTGCGATTTTAACCATTTTGGTAGCCTGTTTGGGCCTTTTCGGATTGGTAACCTTCACGGCCGAACAACGCTTCAAGGAAATCGGCATCCGAAAGGTTTTGGGGTCTAGCGTTTCCGAGATTGTCGCCATGCTTTCAAAAGACTTTTTAAAACTGGTTTTCATTTCGTTCTTTATCGCGTTCCCTCTAGGATATTATCTAATGAACAAATGGCTTGAAAGTTTCGCCTATCGAATAGAAATGCAATGGTGGCTTTTTGGTCTAGCAGCTTTGGTTACGTTGCTGATTGCCTTTGGCACTATTGGTTGGAAGAGCTTTAGGGCGGCGACTATGAACCCTGTTAAGGCTTTGAGGGATGAATAAGAAACAAAAAGTAAAAACTCCTCCCTTTAAAAAAGGGAGGAGCTTAAAAAAGAATAACGGTGAAAAAAGTACAGATTCATAATAAAAAGGAGCTTTTGGAATTCCGCAGAGAATTAAGGAGAAACCTGACCCCCGCAGAAGCTTTTCTTTGGAAACATTTAAAGGCCAAACAGCTCGATGGCGAGGTACATCAAAATTCAACGGCAATGGAGTATGATGAACGAAGAACCGCCTATTTGAACAGAGAGGGCTTTACGGTCATCAGGTTCGAGAACAAAATGGTCTTTGATAATTTAAAATCCGTATTGGTGGAAATAAGGGAAAATTTCAAAAAGAAATAAAAAAGCAAAAGCTCCTCCCTTTTTAAAGGGAGGTGGCCCCCGCCTATGGCGGGGGTCGGAGGGATTAGTCAAGAGGCTAACTAAGAGGTTTCTAATAATTACGCGAGCAAGTTGCCGACTAATCCCCCCTTTCTTCCGCAAGCGGAATTCATTCCCCCCTTTGAAAAAAGGGGGGGGTAAAAAAAACAGAATTACGAAAAAACGAAATTATGCTAAGAAACCTTCTAAAAATTGCTTTTCGAAACATCTGGAAAAACAAGATGTTCTCATTGATCAATATTATAGGGCTGTCGATTGGTTTAAGTGCTGCATTTGTCATCGGGGCAATGATTTATTATGACCTGACTTTTGATAAGTTCCACCCTAATGGAAATCGCATATATAGGGTTGTGACGGATCGTAATATGCCGCAAGGTGAAAATCATTCTCGTGGGGTTCCTGTCCCTCTTGTAGATGTGCTTAAGGAAGAAATACCCGGAATTGAAAAATCCAGTGCGTTTTTTTCTTCCTATTTGAACTCTGTTGATAATAAATCAACAAAGAATACCTTCAAAAACCCCGAAGACATCATTTTTACCGACCATGACTATTTTGAACTCTTTAAGTATAAATGGCTGGCAGGTACACCTAAAGGTGTGCTTAGCAACCCAGGGGAGGTGGTGTTAACCAACAAAAGGGCGTCAAAATATTTTCCCGATAAATCACCTGAAGAAATTTTGGGTCTTTCGTTAGTATATAATGATTCTATACTGGTCACAGTGACAGGAATTATCGCTGATTTTGAAAAGCGTAGTGATTTTACGTTTCAAGAATTTTTGTCGCGGAAAACTGCTGAGTATACTGATATGAAGGATCAAGTTTATAATGATTGGTGGGATGGTTTAAACTCTGGAACACAAGTATTTATACAAGCTAACGATGGCGGCAGTATCCAAGAAATTTCAGAACGACTTGATGTTATTGCTAAAGAGCATGAGAACGAAGAGTTAGTGGCTATGGGGCACACGATGACCTTCGGCTTACAGCCATTGAACGACCTTCATTTTAATCAGGATTATGGTGTTTTTAATACGACCGATAATCATGCTAGCCTTGATATTTTGATCGGGCTGTCGTTCATCGCCCTTTTTTTAATGCTTCTCGGTTGTATCAATTTCATAAATTTAAATACTGCACAGGCTACTAAACGGGCCAAGGAAATAGGAATACGTAAGACATTAGGTAGTTCCAAAAAGCAACTAATTTACCAATTTTTGGGCGAGACGTTGTTATTGACCCTTGGTGCAGCAATTGTATCGCTATTCCTTTCTTTAGGGTTGTTCCGGTTGTTTTCTGACTTTATGCCCTCCGAAATCGGCATGGGACTTTTTAAAAGTCCGCTCCTTATACTTGGTGCTCTTTTAACGGTTATGGTCATTACTTTGCTCTCGGGATTTTATCCCGCTATAGTACTTTCCCAATTTAAGCCAGTATCGGTATTAAAGAATCAAATTTTGCCAAGAAGCGACAAAAGCTCTCTTCGTAAATATCTGACCATTTTTCAGTTTGCAATAGCACAAGTATTTATCATAGCCACCTTACTTGTTAGCAAGCAGATCAATTATATGATGAATAGTGATATGGGCATAAAAACGGAGTCCATTGCCTATATAAGTACCCCTGACCTCACTTCCGAAGAGAAGAAACAACTGTTCGCAAAAACCATTAAGGCAATACCCGAAATAGGGCAGGTTAGCATGGCAGGCACTTCACCTGCTTCTTTCTGGTCTATTGCAAGAACAGTAAAATATTTCGCAAAGGACAGTGAAATCAATACCCAGTTCCAATTACTCTCCGGAGATAATAATTATCTCGATTTATATGGCATACAACTTTTGGCAGGCCGAGAACCTTTGAACGACTCCATTAGTGAATATGTTATAAACGAGACAGGTATGAAAGAATTAGGTTTTAAAAACCCACAGGAAGTAATCGGGCAAATGCTTCAAGCAACCGATAAGAATATTCCAATCGTTGGGGTAATAGAAGATTTCAATCAGCGTTCATTAAAATCAAAGATAGAACCTTTAGCCTTCATAGGAGGGTTACGTCATAGCACAGTTCATTTTTCTTTTCAGGCCAGTGATACAGAAAATTGGCCGAAGGCCGTAGAAAAAATAGAAAAATCTTGGAAGTCGATTTATCCAGATGAGGAGTTCCACTTATCATTTATGGACGATACCGTAAAACAATTCTACGAACAAGAACGCAAAACCTCTAAACTATTGAGCTGGGCAACAGGTCTGGCCATCGCCATAAGTTGCCTTGGCCTCTTAGGATTGGTCATCTACACCACTGAACGCCGTACCAAAGAAATCGGTATCCGCAAAGTTTTAGGAGCTTCTTTGGCACAACTGAACCTTTTGCTTTGCAAAGAATTTTTGATTCTTGTGGGCATCGCTTTTGTCATAGCTGCACCGATAGCTTGGTACGGAATGAACAATTGGCTACAGGATTTTGCCTATAAGACCGATCTCAGTTGGTGGGTTTTTGTGTTGAGCGGTGTCGCTATGCTACTGATTTCGTTGGTCATCATCAGCATACGAACGATTACGGCCGCAAATAGGAATCCCGTAAAAAGTTTACGTACGGAGTGAAACAATTTGGATTTTCGCGAGTCTTTATAGCAGAAGAATCAAAGACCTGCAAGGTGTTGTCCACCTTTTCGGTGGACCTCCTTGTAGGTCTGGACTAGAATGCCGAAATAATTAAACCAAACCTACAAGGTCGAAAAAGCCGTCCTCTGGAAGAGAAAGACCTTCGAAGGTGAACAACAAATAAACAGATTCCCGACTTCTCGGGAATGACAATAAAAACATATAGCTATGTTCAAAAACTATCTAAAAATCGCTTGGCGAAACTTAAAGAAAAACAAAGGTTATACCGCCATCAATATAGGTGGATTAGCTTTGGGCATGGCCGTTACGATAATCATCGGGCTTTGGATACAAGACGAATTATCGAACAATAACTATTTTTCTAAAAAGGACAAGATTGCCCAGGTTTTTCAATCGCAAACGTTTAATGGCGAGATAGGTACAGGCCCCGCCATACCAAGACCCTTAGAAAAAGCCTTACGAGATGGTTATGCCGATAACTTTAAACATCTTGTAATGTCTACGTGGAACAATTCAAGATATTTAAAATACAAAGAAAAAAGTCTTTCTAAAACTGGTTATTTCATGCAGCAGGAAGCTCCTGAAATGTTGGACTTAAAAATATTGAAAGGAGAGAAAGATGGCTTACGAGAGTTAAATTCCATCATGCTTTCCGAATCGGTCGCCCGAGCACTTTTCGGTGATGAAGAACCCATCGGTAAGACCTTAGAAGTCAACAATCAATATGATGTGATGGTAAGTGCGGTATATGAGGATATTCCATTTAATAATTCGTTTCATGATGCCGAATATTTAATGCCATGGGATAAAGTGCTTGCCACCCAAGAATGGATGAGAAATTCAGAAGATCAGTGGGGTAATAATTCGTTTCAAATGTTCGTGCAAATTGCGGACAATACCAGCATGGAAAAAGTAACCGAGACCATCGTTAATGTAAAGAAGAAGTTAGACGCTGATAACGCTCAATTTAATCCGCAACTATTCCTTTTCCCGATGAAAGAGTGGTATCTCCGAGGTAATTTCGAAAATGGAAAACAATCGGGCGGAAGAATAAAATATGTCTGGTTGTTCGGTATCATCGGTGTCTTTGTTTTGCTTTTGGCCTGTATCAATTTTATGAACCTCAGTACGGCAAGATCTGAAAAACGGGCTAAGGAAGTCGGTATTCGAAAATCAATAGGTTCGCAAAGAAACCAATTGATTGGCCAGTTTTTAAGTGAATCGTTCTTGGTCGTGCTATTCGCTTTTTTCGTTGGAGTTGTTATTGTGTTATTGTCACTGAACGGATTTAACGAGCTTTCTAAAAAAGAGATATCCTTTCCTTGGGGGAATGGTCTTTTTTGGTTGAGCTCGTTGGTATTTATCTTGTTTACGTCATTGGTGGCAGGCAGTTATCCGGCACTTTACTTGTCATCGTTTCGGCCGGTGGATGTTTTAAAGGGAACATTCAAAGCAGGAAAATATGCAGGCTTACCGAGAAAGATTTTGGTAGTCGTTCAATTTACCGTTTCCGTGGCCTTTATCATTGGTACTGTTATCGTGATGCAACAGATTAATCATGCAAAAGATCGACCCGTAGGTTATGATAAAGAAGGCTTGGTTCAAATACCCACGTTTAGTGAAGACTTTACGGGTAAGTATGGGCTTATGCGCGAAGAGTTTATAGGCTCTAATGCAGTTGTTGAGATGTCAACTTCTAGCAGCCCCACCACACAAATATGGTCAAACCGCAATGGTTTTGATTGGGAGGGCAAACCGGAAGGTTTTCAAGAAGATTTGGCGTGGACGGAAGTTTCACATGAGTATGCTAAATCGCTGAACCTAAAAATCTTGGAGGGAAGGGATTTTTCAAAAGATTTCGCTTCAGATTCCAATGCGGTGCTTATCAATAAAACAGCTGTAAAGTATATGGGACTTGTTGATCCCATTGGCAAATTCTTAAAAGACTCGGATATAGAGGATCCCGCTGAACCGCTCAAAATTATCGGGGTAGTCGAAGATATGATAACACAATCTCCTTATCAACCGGTTAAACAGGGTGTTTATGTCTTTGATAAGAATGGCAATGCCAGTTTTTATAATCTCAGGTTGAACCCAAAGCAGAGTTCAAGTCAGAATATAGCGACTGTCGAAAGGGTTTTCAAAGAACATTTTCCCGATATTCCTTTTCAATATGATTTTGTGGATGCAGAATACGGAGAAAAATTTGCTTCTGAAGAACGCGTAGGCACATTATCAGGAATCTTTACGGCTCTCGCTATTTTGATAAGTTGCCTTGGTTTATTTGGTCTGACTTCATTCGTTGCGGAACAGCGAACCAAAGAAATCGGGGTCAGAAAGGTTTTGGGCGCGTCGGTGTTCAATGTCTGGAACATGCTCTCTAAAGACTTCTTAAAACTGGTCATCATCTCATGCTTTATCGCTATTCCGATATCCTATTATGTAATGAACGGGTGGTTGCAAGACTATCCATATCGCGTAATTCTCGAATGGTGGATTTTTGCCTTGGCCGTTATCGGGGCAATGGCAATTACTATAATTACGGTAAGTTTTCAGGCAATTAAAGCTGCGAATTCAAACCCTGTAGAGAGTTTGCGAACGGAATAGTCCCCCCAACCCCCGAAGGGAGGACAAAAAAAGAAAAGCTCCTCCCTTTTTTACTTGCCTCCGACGAACCTTGCAACCGACGAGGGAGGCACGACCGAGAGGATTGCATGAGTGAGAGGAAGGCACAGGTGGCATCGCTTGCGATGACGGAGGGATTAGTCTTAGGAACACCTAAGCGCCAAACTATGAGCAAGTTCGCGCATAATCCCTCCGACCTCTGCCTTCGGCATAGCCCACCTCCCTTAAAATAAGGGAGGAGCTTAAAAACAAAACCAACTGTAAAATACTTGTACAGAACCTGTCCAAATATTTTACACTTACATCTGGTTTATACTCTAAAAATTTTATAAAATATTGATTATTAGATTATTATAAACATGGCATGAAAATCGACTTGTTTTAAGACATAAGGTAAGACCTGTCAGGTTTCCAATACCTGACAGGTCTTAAAAACGAGAACAATGTTAAAAAACCACCTAAAACTATCCTTACGAAATCTTTGGAAGAATAAAATGCTTTCCACCCTAAACCTTCTGGGTCTGAGTATTGGTATTGGTAGCGTACTTACCCTGATTTTTTCGGTATATGCCTATTATACAGCAGATGCCGCTGTCGAGGATATAGACAATATTTACTACGTAAAAACGGTGACTACAGCAGGCGATTCGTTTAATTCGACTGTATTTGGGCTTTTGGACGAAATTACTAGAACATCACCAGAAGTAATTGCTGGCACACATTTGCACGGGTGGGGAAATATATGGTTAGAACACGGAGAATCGGAATTGCAAGAACCTACCGATTATGTGGACCAAGAATTTTTTGACGTATTCTCGTTGCCCTTAAAATTTGGAGATACCAAAACTGCGCTTCAAGAAAAATATTCCATCATTTTAACGGATAAGGTAAGCAAGAAAATGTTCGGGCAAAAGAACCCGGTGGGCGAAAGAATAATTGGCAATGATTCGTTGAACTTAACGGTAACCGGGGTTTTAGAGCCAATTAGTCCATATTCGACTTTTCGTATAGGGGTGGTTTTATCGAATGAAATATTAAAAGACAACCCTAGTTTTGTGGCCAATTCAGGCTGGGATAACAGCTTCACGCCGAGTTATCTTCGTGTCAGGCCTGATACAGATATTGCACAATTAGAAAAGCGTATTTTTCAATTGGTTCAAAAAAATTATCCAGATCCAGAAAAATTTGTAGGTATAAAAGCCATGCATTTTGAAGATGCGCGAATGGATAGTATTCCGGTTGTAAAAACTATTATTAATGGATCAATTGCAGCAGCTTTTTTTGTATTGCTTATCGTATTGGTAAACTTGCTTAATTTGAATGCTTCAACCATGTTTCGCCGCACTAAAGATATAGCGGTTCGAAAAATATTAGGAGGCAGTAAAAAAAGCGTAGTCGTTCAGTTTTGTATGGAAAACGGCATATTGGTTTTTCTGTCTATCCTAATTTCAGGCTTCTTGTTTCTAGCCATTCTATTGCCACAATTAAATTCTATTTATGGGGCGGATTTTGGTGAGATCAATTTTACGTTGGCCAATGATTATCCGGTAGTTTTATATGCAATTGTCTTGGGTGTCCTCGTTACGTTGGTAGTGGGCGTATTGCCTACACTACGATTTATTTCTATTCCTGTTGCTAAAGGAATTAAAGGCAAGTTTGATGTAGCGAAGCGTAATTTTATTTTCCGGAATGCTTTTGTAATTCTACAGTTCTCGATTGCAATATTGTTTATATGCGTTGCCATCATTTTAAACAACCAAATAGGGTATATGAAAAGTGCGCCATTAGGTTTTGAGAAGGAAAATGTACTTGTAGGAAATATTGATTTGGAATATAAAAATAAAGAAACAGCAGCATCGAATATTGACGCACTATTAAATAAATTGAAGGCTAATCCTTTCGTAAAAAGTGCATCTACCAGTCAAGCGGTGCCATCGGAATACGCACGCCAATACACCGATTTTTATGAGGCAAGTACAGAGAAATTCGTAAAGTTTAGAAGGTCTTACACAGATGATGGGTATTTGAAAACCATGGAAATTCCGCTAGTAGAAGGTAGGGATTTTAGTAAAAATTTAGATGAAGGGGATGCGAACTCGGTAATCATCAATAAAACGGCAATGAAGGCTTTAGGCTGGAGTTCTATTGAGGGAAAAAGGTTAAAATTTAAAAATGACGAAACCGCTGGTCTTCCCGTAGTTGGGGTGATGGATGATTTTCATTATCAGGATATGCAAAATACCGTAGAGCCTTTAGTACATTATTATAGTGGTACAAAGGATTTATGGACACTTCGGTTTTTATCGGTAAAAATTGGTCCGGGTCATGAAAAGGAAATACAACATATGATTGCAAGTGAGTTTAAAGGCATTGAAACACGAAGAACATTCGAAGCTAAACTCTTAACGGAAAAGGTGAGCTCTCAATATAATTTAATCGAGGGCATGTTGAAAACCGTGAATGTGGTCGCTTTACTGACCATTTTCATCTCATGCTTGGGCATGTTCGGTCTGATATCCTTCATGGCCAAAAGAAGAATAAAAGAAATCGGCATCCGTAAAGTGTTGGGTGCGGGCGTATTCAAAATAGTCGTTTTGTTGTCAAAAGATTATATCATTCTGGTAGGTATTGCCGCCTTGATCGCCTTTCCTGCAGCTTGGTATTTAATGAACGCTTGGCTGGGCAGTTTTGCTTACAGCATTACGATTCAATGGTGGATGTTCGCCCTTAGTGGCCTAATTGCCTTTGTGATTACATCATCTACCTTGAGTATCCAAGTTGTTAAATCAGCTTTGGCGAACCCGGTAAAAAGTTTGCGAGCGGAGTAAGTAAAAGCTCCTCCCTTTTTCAAAGGGAGGTGTCATGCCTTGGCATGACGGAGGGATTGACCCGCAAACTTGCTCACGGTTTAATTTTGTATTTGGTTTAACCTTTTACGTATAATCCCTCCGACCTCGGCCAAAGGCGGAGCCCACCTCCCTTTAAAAAAGGGAGGAGCTAAAAAAAGAAAAACGAAAATCATGATAAAAAACTACATAAAAATCGCTTGGCGAAACCTGATAAAAGACAAGACGTTTACGTTATTGAACGTAGTCGGCCTTTCAGTAGCCTTTGGGGTTGCCATCTTACTTTCGATGGCTGCTTTTTTTGAACTTTCTTATGATAGTTTCCATAAGAATGGCGATCGAATTTATGAGGTGTACACTACCCAGCAAACACCAAAAGGCCCTGAAGCAGGGGTGACATTACCGGCACCATTTGCAGATGCGCTACGAACAGAAGTTCCCGGGGTCGAAAAAATCACCCGTTTTCTTGAACGGGAAGCCTTGGCTATTTATAGCGAAAAAGAAATCAATCTTGATGCCGTATGGGTCGATAGCGATTTCTTCGAGATGTTCACCTTTCCGGCTTTAAAGGGCACCATGAATAATCCACTGCAAGAAAAGGCTTCGGTGGTGGTCACCGAGAAAACCGCCAATACCCTTTTCGGTAGTACCGATGCAATAGGTCGTACGATTAATATGCTGATCGATGGAAAAGAAGAACCTTTTACCATAGCTTCCGTAGTGGGGAACCATGAATCGCAAAATACGCTGGAATTCGATATTGCGATTCCGTTTGAGAACCATGCTGGCTATGCCGCAAATAAAGACACTTGGAATGCCCAGTACCATCAGGTTTACGTGCAATTACAGAAAGGGCTCTCTCCGCAACAGTTCGAACGGAACACCCGTTCTTTTGTCGATTTGCACTACAAAGAAACAATAGAAGATTTAAAACGCGACGGGGCGATAGCCGATGTTGACGGAAGGTATCGCCAAATAGGTCTAGTACCACTTGAAGATGTTCATTTTACCAGTTACAGAAAAGGATATGCCGAAGTTGTCCGCGTCGTACCCTATCTCATTTTAGGCGTGGCTTTTCTTATTCTGTTTATTGCCTGCGTGAACTTCATAAACATGAGTATTGCAAAAAGTTCGCAACGGCTTCGGGAAATAGGTATGCGCAAGACCTTGGGCGCACAGAAAAAACATGTATTCTTTCAGTTCTGGAGCGAAAGCCTTTTTGTGTTTTTAGCTTCCGTTGGAGTGGGTATTCTTCTAAGCTACCTATTTCTCGATGAGTTTAAGACGATGTTCCGAACCGATATTTCTTTGGATATGCTAACCTCGCCTTTGGCCCTTTTAGGATTTTCTGCAGTGGTGTTTTTGATAACATTGCTAGTTGGGGGATATCCTGCGGTATTATTGAGCCGGTTAGGGACCATTCATTCCTTAAAAGGTAAGTTGGATACTTCAGGTAGCAATCGGGTTCGAAACGTGTTGATGGTCGTTCAGTTCGGTATCGCCATTCTACTCATAAGTGGCACATTGGTATTACGGAGCCAAGTTGATTTTATGCGGAATAAAAATTTAGGCTTCGAGAAGCAACAGGTACTTTCTTTTCCAATAGACGGTAAAAAGAACAGTTACGAAGCCGTACAATTATTGAGGGACGAACTTGCCGGGAACCCAGATATTTTAGGAGTGACGGCTTCCAGTGGTAATCTGGGTAGGGGAAAGGATGGAAGTCAGTCCACCAGTATTTGGGG
>ENA-ORXM01002637-ORXM01002637.1-marine-metagenome-genome-assembly--contig:-NODE-2637-length-20145-cov-3.766095_pt1 | contig 20145 bp, 17 predicted proteins | sample MGYA00237867_ERZ511480 | MGnify/ENA primary metagenome ERZ511480 (study PRJEB26309, sample SAMN06266103) | marine metagenome | isolation source: Algal blade | place: United Kingdom:Sidmouth, United...
GGTAATGGTACAGACTTGGAGTTGGGAGTGTAGCCTTCCCCAAAAATAGGACAGTGATTTAGTAGACAGAATTATTAACTTTGAATGGTCTACTTTATCTCTGACCGAAAGAGGGAAGAATACACGCCTAAACAGGCGGATGAACTACCTCGCCTCGTTTCCTATAATCTCCCAGATCATTCGCCCCCCTTACAAAAAAAGCCCCAAAATCAATGAAAATGGGGCTTTTTTTGAAGTACCGAGAGAGAGACTTGAACTCTCGACCTCAGGATTATGAATCCTGCGCTCTAACCAGCTGAGCTACCTCGGCGTTTACTCAAATAGTTTGCAAAACTACTTGCATTATTTTAACTAATAAATAAATCAAGCAAGTTTTTGAGTCTCTACACGCATTTACTGAACAGGCTTCAACGCGTACAAATAACAGTTTTTTTACCCCTCCGTACTATAACAAATGCAATTTCGTTATCACAGTATGTTAAAGGTTTTACACATCACGATCACCTTCCTTATTCTCTCCTGCTCAGGCGATGATAACACGAACACAACGCCAACCGACCCATCTACAGATCCGCCACCCGCAGAAATACTTGCTCTAACAGAGGCCGCCAACTCACCCAACCAATGGCATTATGTTGCCAACGAAGAAATGTTCTCGCGTGCCGGAAATACAACTGGATACCTAGCCAATATCAACCCAAATTCTACCAAATTGTTGCTCTACTTGCAAGGTGGTGGTGCGTGCTATAACCAAGAAACCTGCAACGATAACAACAACTCTTTTACAGATGCAGATGGGGAGGAGTTTGAACAAAATGCCAACCAACAATCTGGCGTTTTATTTAATAGAAACTTTACAGGAAACGCCTACAGAGACTGGAATTATATTTTCGTACCCTACTCGTCAGGTGATGTACACAGCGGCAATAACTCCGACGGCGATGTGCCGAATAATGGTCCGCAAGATCAAAAAATGGTTGGGTACAGCAATGTCACCAAAATAGTTGAAGATGCCCTCGAATATTGGGGTGCTCAGGGAATTACAGAATTTATCGTTACCGGATCTAGTGCGGGTGGCTACGGCACATACCTGAACTTTATTCAGCTTGCAGACGCTTACCCAAGTGCACAAAAAACAGCCTTGGTTGATGCCGGCCCAATGTTTTTGAATGACGAGGTGTTCGACGAATGCCTAGCCGATGTGTGGAACAATTTGTTCAAATTTCAATATCCCCCAGACTACCAAGATGTTGTACAAACTCAATTCGATGAAGACCTCTACGGCATTTATGAATATCTCGCCTTAAAATACCCCAATGCAAACTTCGGATTGATGAGCGACACCCGAGATGCCGTGATTAGATTTTTCTTTGGCTATGGCAATCAAGAATGTATTGGAACCACAACACCAATCTCAACAGGTCAATTTGAAAATGGGCTTGACCAAGTCAGACTTCATCTTGAGAACTTTGAGAACTGGCACGTTTTCTTTGTAGACGATGACGAACACACTTTTCTAGGTGGCAGACATCTCACCACTGTAGTAAACGGCAAAAACATGGCTGATTGGATGGAGGAAGTTAGAAACGGAGAAGCTGCAGATGTATTTCCAAATTAAGGGTTAACATCTTCTTGTCCATGCCTCTTGTATGATACTGTGTGGCTACACTCTAGTTCAATACATATTTTGATATAGCCTCTAGCATAGCTAAACATGTCAAAATTTATGTCATTGATTTACTCGGCTCAAATACAATAGAAAGAATTGGAGCATTGTATGTGTACTGTTTTCATACAGTTGAAACAGGCACGCAAACAACCCAAATCATTGACGTGTAAGGAGATTTTCAGAGGCAACATGTATCATGCCTTACTGATTACCGCACACCCCAGATTGAAATACAAACAACAACCAACATTTCTACCTGAACATTAACGATGATGGGTAGTTGTATTAAAGAATAAACTAAAAATAACCGATATATGAAGAATTTAGAAGATGTTTTCCACCACGAGATAAAAGATATGTATTCTGCAGAAAATCAACTCGCCGCACTTCTCCCAAAAATGATTGAAGCCACAGATAATAGCGAACTGAAAAATGCCTTTATGGATCATCTTGAACAAACAAAAAGTCACATTGAGCAGGTAAAATCTATCTGTGATGATCTCGGTATTAAACCTGGCGGTGAAAAATGCAAAGGCATGGAAGGACTTGTGAAAGAAGCCGAGCACCGTATGAAAGATGGTGAGCAAGGTCCGGCAAGAGATGCTGCAATGATTGGTGCTGCACAACGAATTGAGCACTATGAAATAGCGGGCTACGGTTCTGCAAAGGAGTATGCAAGAATGTTGGGAAAACAATCTGTCAGAAAGCAGATTGATAAGATTCTTGACGAGGATGCAAAATGTAACGAAATTTTAAATGACATTGCTGTATTTACAGTAAACGAAAAAGCAAAATAACCATGGCAAATAACAAGATAATTGATGAATTGAATGATTTACTAACCCGCAATTACGATGCGGAAAAAGGATACCAAGAAGCAGCGAAGATTGTTGAATCTCAAGCTATGAAAGGCTTCTTCATCGATCAAGCCAGAAACAGATACGATTTTGGTCATGAGGTGAAAGATGAAATTAGGCACTTAGGAGGCGAGCCAAATAAAGGCACCAGCTTTAAGGGCGACCTACACAGAGGTTGGCTAAACCTAAGAGATGCGATTAGCAACGGAAGCGAGGCACTTCTTGAAGAATGTATTCGTGGCGAAAATGCAGCAATTGAGGAATATGATGAATTTATTGCTAAAGATTATATTCCCGATGATATTAAAAGCATTTTTACAAAGCAAAAATCAAGCATTCAACAGGCGATTCATAGGCTTAGCAGCATGGAAAAAGCGGTGGGATAATTCCTTTATTATTATCATTTTTAAGCAGGCAATTGCCTGCTTTTTTTTATTCTTGATGTAACAATTTCATAGATTCTCCACATATAGATAAACACCAAACATGAAACGTTCACACAAAATTGGTTTGCTTATACTCTCCCTCTTGCCCATCATCATGCTTCCGTTTGTGATATTTTGGATCATTGGAGGAGCAATTAAATTCGAAGAAATGGGTGAACCAGAAGCCGGCGTGCCTTTCTTTGTTGGCAGCATGGTGTTCTGGATTCTTTTGATCGGTATGATTAGCATGATCGCTTGGATTATTTATCTAGTGCATGTTATTAAGAATAAGGACCTAGATCAAACAGAGAAAATCGTATGGATTCTCCTTTTTGTTTTCGTAAGCTTTATACCTCAATTAGTTTATTTTTTTATGAGAATTTGGCCTGAAGATGAACCAAATCAGCTTCAAGTTCATTCACAATCAAATCTTACTAGTCATGAATAGGTTGAACATGAAACAACTTTTTGTTTTTAGCTTAGTCATGTTTTGGTTTTCATCATTTTCTCAAAACGATAACTATGACTATTTCCCTAAACAAAGCATTGCCAAACTCAACCCGGCAAGTTTCACATTTGGAAAGATTTCTCTGGGGTACGAACACGTATTAGAAAACAACAAGTCTCTCGCACTGCAAATCGGTATTCCGCTGAATACCGAACTTCCTCAATCTTTGCTAGATGAACTCAACTCAGAGAATATTGTACTCGATGATTCATCAATTCAATCATTCTCAGTTCGACCTAGTTACAGAATGTATTTAAGCGCAAAGAAAAGGGGGCCGAAAGGTTTATACTTTGAGCCTTCGTTGAAATACCAGCAAATTGAGTTAGAAGGGTCTGGAACATTCACTGCCGATGACAACACAATTTATCCCATTGGATCAGATAACCGAGCAAGCACCTTTGGTGCAGGATTGCAATTGGGAAGCCAATGGTTAGTTTCAGATGTATTTTCAATTGACTTATTCTTTCTTGGGCCTGAAATCAATTTTGGCTCAGTAGAATCGTCAACGATAGATAATGGCGCCATTTCGCCGTCTGATAGACAAGAGCTAGTGAATGAGATTGATGAAGAATTCGCTGATTTGCCGCTAATTGGCGACTACGAAGTAACGGCAACAGATACTTCAATTGATGTAGAAACAACGGGGAGCACAATACCGGGCTTTCGGTTTGGCGTGCAGTTTGGGTTTGCATTTTAATCACTCTTCCTCATCGTGCTCAATGGCGCGCTTAATAATTTTCTCTGGTAATTGCTTTTTTGCTTTAGCGCCCAGTTTCTTAAGATTTTGAACTTTCGACACCAAATTGCCTCTGCCTTCCACCAATTTCGTCATTGCGCTTGTATAGGTCTTCTTCGTTGTATCAAGTTGACGACCAATTCCGGTTAAGTCGGTGACTAAGCCTTCAAATTTATCATATAACGAGCCGGCTTGGCGAGCAATCTCAATGGCGTTTCTTTGTTGTTTATCATTATTCCACATGGTATCAATAGTACGCAAGGTGGCCAATAAGGTGGCGGGCGTAACAATGACAATATTTTTTGCGAAGGCTCGGTTATACAACCCATTATCTTCTTTTAAAGCAATGGCAAAAGCTGGTTCAATTGGAATGAACATGAGCACAAAATCAGGACTTTCGATATCATACAAGTCATGGTAATTTTTTTCTGACAGTTGGTCTACGTGTCTACGTATAGACTGCACATGGGCCTTAATAAAACCAGGTTCATCTTCAGCCTCAGCATTCACTAGTTGTTCATAGGCCACAAGCGAGACCTTTGAGTCAATCACCATCTTGTTACCATCTGGCATATTAATAATCACATCTGGCAAGGAGCGCCGACCATCTGTATGCGTAAAGTTTTGCTGCACCACATATTCTCTGTCTTTTTCTAAGCCAGATTTTTCAAGCACGCGCTCCAACACCAACTCGCCCCAGTTGCCTTGCACCTTACTGTCTCCTTTTAACGCTCGTGTGAGATTGGTCGCCTCTTTAGAAATTTGCTGGTTTAAATCTTTTAAGCCAAGCAGTTGCTCACGCAAAGCAGCATGTATGGTAATATTCTCTTTTTGAGAGTCTTCTACCCGTTTCTCGAATGTTTTGATTTTCTCCTCAAGCGGATGAAGGATGGTTTTAATGTTTTCTTTATTCTGCTCTGTAAACCGTGTCGATTTTTCTTCTAAAATTGAATTTGCTAGCACTTTAAATTCATTCCGTAGCTGTTCTTGTCGCTCTTCAAGGTCTGCATCACGTCGTTCATTTTCGCGCATCAATCCATCAAACTCAGTGTTCCGTTTTGCGAGTGAGGTTTGCAAATGTTCCTTTTCTGTTCTGATTTGTTCCCTATCAATCTCAATTTCAGAAATTCTTGTTTTAACCTCTTGAAGCTGTTTAGTGATTTGCCGCTCGCTCTCCTCTAGCCTTGTCTGCCTGCCTCTACTGACCAACCACATAATTAATCCCCCAAGTAGCGCGCCAACTATGGCTGCGACGATAAAATAAATACCAGTTGTTTGATTCATTGCAATAAAAATACGGTGCAGAGATTAGATAGAAACAGGATACTCAACATAGTTTCTTGGTGTTTCATACAAGCGTATTTGTAGATCAAATCGCTCATCAAGTTCTTCTCTTATTAATTGATAGATAACAATGGCTATATTTTCTGCAGTCGGGTTAAGGTTGGCAAACTCAGGCACATCTTCATTCAAATTTTTATGATCAAAACGCTTGGTCACCTTTGTGCGAATAATATCTTTCAATAATTTGAGGTCAATGCAATAGCCCGTTTCAGGATCAATTTCACCAACCACTTTCACATGCAAATCATAATTGTGCCCGTGCCATTCAGGGTTATTGCAGAGGCCAAACACTTCATCATTTTTTTCCATGCTCCAAGCAGGATTATACAGTCTATGTGCTGCATTGAATCTCTCTTTCCTGAAGACGGCCACACGTTTGTTCATTAACTTTGGTTTTACACAAAATTACAGCATGCAGTTTAGGGATTGTATCGGCCAAGAGCCTGTTCAGCAACGTTTGATAAACAGCGTGACAAATGGTCGTGTGCACCACGCGCAGCTCTTTTTTTCTTCGCCCGGTGGTGGCGGTTTAGCCCTTGCTTTGGCCTTTGCGCAGTTTGTAAACTGTGAGAACAAACAACCAGATGATAGCTGTGGAGAATGCAACTCTTGTAAAAAGATGGCCAAACTCGTTCACCCAGCCATAACTTTCACATTCCCTACAGTAAAGAAAAAAAACTCAACAAAAGTGCCTGTAAGTGTAGACTACATCACCGAGTTTCGTTCTTTCATTTTAGCCAACCCTTTCGCAGAAGAAAGCGCTTGGCTAGAGCATATAAACAGTGGCAACCGACAAGGAAACATAACAGCTGCTGAGTGTATGGAAATTGTTAAAAGTGTGAAGCTTAAACAGGTTGAGGGCGACTATAAAATCAACATCATTTGGAAACCTGAGCGCTTCGGTAAGGAAGGTAATAGGTTATTGAAATTGATTGAAGAGCCGCCCACTAATACCCTATTTTTGTTTGTGGCAGAAAATGAGGAGCAAATTCTTGGGACCATCCTCTCGCGTTGCCAGATTACTAGGTTAGCGCCAATTTCTCCTGAAGACATGCAAGACTATTTAATTGCAAACGGCGTTTCTGAAGAACAAAGCCTACAAATTGGGTTATTGGCCAATGGCAATATTCCCTATGCAAAAAAGCTTTCTAAAAGTAGCGAGTTAGTTAATGAAGGCTTGCTAACTGATTGGTTTAGCTGTGTACTTAAACGCAAAGCCGACTTACAAAAATTTGTAGACAGTGTGAGCGCACAGAGCAAAGAGTCAATAAAGAATTTGCTATTGCATGGAAGTCAGTTGTGTCGTGAAGCCTTAATTTTACAAGAGAGCCAATTGAAAACAAGACTACCTGAGCAAGAAGAAAAAATTGCCAGATGGCTTGGAAATCGGCTCGATATCGACGAAATTCATCAGTTACGCAATGAGTTTGAAACAGCGTTTTACTCAATTGAACGAAACGCAAATGTGAAATTATTGCTCTTACATATTTCGTTAAGAATTGATGACATTATTACACAACGAGAGGTGATAGTCTAATAAATCGCCTCCACAATATATAAATTATGGGGTGTGGCAGTTGTGCCTTGAAGAAAGAAGGTGGTTGTGCAACCGGAGGAAAATCTTGTGGTTGCAATAGAAAGAGTGTTTATAATTGGCTGGCAGATTTACCAGAGCCCGCATATCGTTCCATTATACCTGTAGAAGTTAGCTTTAAACGAGGCGCGAGAAAAGAGTTTTACCAATGCAAATCTAGTTTCGATACGCTCACTGGCGATTATGTAGTGGTAGAAGCAGACCGCGGGTATGATACTGGGCAAATTTCAATGAGCGGCGAGCTAGTGCTTTTTCAAATGAGAAAGCATAAAAACAAAACAAAACTACCCGAATTACCAAGAGTGATTCGCAAAGCACGCCAAGTTGATGTTGACCAATTGCACGCATTGCGCGAGCAAGAATCTCAATCTTTAATTACTGCAAGAGTGATTGCGAACAAACTCAAACTCAAGATGAAAATCGGTGATGTTGAGTATCAAGGAAACGGAAAGAAAATAACGATTTACTACACAGCTGAAGGTCGCGTCGATTTCAGACAACTCATAAAAGAATATGCGCAGGCATTTAAAGTGAGAATTGAAATGAAGCAAATTGGGATGCGCCAAGAAAGTGCAAGAATTGGCGGTATCGGAATTTGTGGCCGAGAGCTATGTTGCTCTACTTGGCTAACTGATTTTAAATCGGTTACAACCACAGCTGCCAGATACCAAAACCTTTCAATAAATCAGGATAAGTTAACCGGGCAATGCGGCCGATTGAAATGTTGCCTCAACTATGAGTTAGACAATTATATGGATGCTTGGAAAGACATCCCTAAAAAAGTGAAAAAACTTGAGACCTTAGAAGGCACGGCCTATCACCAAAAAACCGATGTGTTACGCAAAATCATGGTCTTTAAATTCCCTGATCGTTCACAGTTCTACAAGTTAAAAGCCGAGAAAGTAAATGAAATCATTGCGCTGAATAAGCAAGGCAAGAAACCAGAAAACCTGCATTCCTTAGCAATTCGCGAAGCAGAATCTGTACTTGAAAAAGAAGTTGAGTTGGTTGGGCAAATTGACCTCGGAGAATTGAAAACGCCGAAACGTGGAAGAAGGAAAAAGCGCCATAGAAAAAACAACCCAAAGAATAAACCTAAATCACAAGGAAGAAATCAAAGCCCGCGAAACAAAAAGTCTGATCAATCGAAAAAGAACGATGATAAAAAATAATCTCCTCACTGTCTTTGCAATTCTGTTGCTTTTTTCATGCAAGCCCGAACAGGCCACTTATGTTGATCTTGAAGAACAAAAATGGCATCAAGATGAGCAGCTTACGTTTTCAATCGCATCTGATATAGAGAAACCTTCACTTTACATCCGCCATACTGGTGACTATATGTTTCAAAACCTCTGGGTAAAAATGGCAATGGCCACGCAAGATTCTGTTCCCAATTTTCAACGAATTGAAATTCAGCTTGCAGAGCCTGATGGCCGATGGATTGGGCAAAAGCAAGGCGCCTTTTACACGCAACACTTTCCCCTCCCCTTTACTTGCCCAACAGATACTTGTACGTTTTACGTTGAGCAAAACATGAGACAGAACCCACTTATAGGAATTCAATCAATTGGCGTAAGCAAATAAAAACCTATTGCGCCGGTTTCTTTGGCGTTAATGGCACACCGGGTTTTGGCACGGCCGTTGGACTAGTAGGTTTACCTGGCTTTTTCGGTGTTAATGGTACACCTGGCTTTGGAGTTGGCTTCGGATTTGATGCTGAAATTGTGTTCATAATTCTTGCTTTTGAGTTTGTTTTGTTATGAATACAGTAAATATACGTATATTTCGCATCCCTTGCAAACAAACACCATTCATCCATGAAATTTAACGATTTCATAAAGAAATGCTACGAAAATGAGATCATCAAATCAATCACAATTTTCGTGGTGTCTTGTTGGACAGTCATTCAAGTATCGCACGTAACACATGATGCGGTTGGCTTACCCGAAGAGTTTGTTTCTGTACTCATTATTCTATTTTTTCTTCTCACGCCCTTCTATTTGTATTACGCATGGCAAAAACACGGCAAAAAAGATCAACCTGCCGAGCTTGATGATACGCAAAGGCATGAAGCAAGGGGATTTAAAGTCATGTACTTTCGGGTTATGGCCTTGGCTTCGGCCTTTTGTTTGTTTATGGTGTTCTTTGTTGCATCTAACAAGTTCTTCAATAAAAACAAGTTTGAAATACGGGCTGAAGACAACAAAGACAAAATTGCCGTTCTCTCATTCAAGAACAGAACCCTTGAGAGCGACTATGAAATTATTGGCAAAATGGCTGCCGATAGAATTGCTTATGGCATTACGCAAAAGCAAATTGCCCAAGTCATTTCATCTGATGTGGTTGATGGCTACGCAACGATGATGCAAGCCAACCAAATGAAAACTGGCAACTCAGACTTTCTGCGCACCTACTTACAACCTGGGCGAATTATCTCGGGCAGTTTTTATGAAGATGATGGGAAGTTTCTATTTGAAAGCTCACTAATTAATGGAGAAACCAACGAAATTATTTATTCCTTTCAGCAAGAAAGTTGTGATATAACTAGCCCGCTCGATTGCATTGAGCAACTCAAACAAGTCATCCTTTCTTATTTATCAGACCGCGACAAATCGACAATGGTTTTAGAGCAAAATCCACCAAAATTTGAAGCCTACCGTTACATGCTTGAAGCGAAAGAACTCAGAAACCCCGCAACTTCAGAATATATATCGCTATTGCAGCGTGCAATACAGGAAGATGAAGCCTATTTTGAACCCAAGGTCGCCAGAATTGGCTACTACTACAATGTGGGCGATTACGATACGGCAGACTCACTGGTTAACGAAATTAATTTGACTGACATCGAAGATGATCGGCAAAAAAATATTCTGCGTTTGTATCAGAATTTGCTCGCAGGTAAATATGCCAATGTGTATCGGTTCATGAAATCAGAATATGAACTTGCGCCATATGATTTCGAGAACAACAACTCTTTAATGATTATTGCCCTAGAGTTTGTTAATTTACCAGAAGTTGTTCCTGACATAGCGAAAGAAATAAGTGCCGATCTTGTGAACACCAAAGATTGTGCAGTGTGTGTACAACGAGTAAAAGTGCTGATGGATGCCCACCTAAGAAATAACGCGGCCGATAGCGTGATTAACTTGTATGATGAATTTACCGAGTTACAACCATCGGCAACTCTGTTTAGGCCCTTGCTTACGGCTTGGATTCAAAAACAAGACTTTGAACAAGTGAGCGCTTTGTACAATGATGCTGCGCGCACCCTTTCTTTCGAAGAGCTAGAATCGCTTACCATTCATATTCAAAATCAAATGGTTGTACATGGCTTACGCGAAAACTTGGCGACGCTCGGACTAAAGCGAGTAACTTCAGAAACAAACGTGTTTTGGGAATCGGTGTTTTTAGGCGATGATTTGGAAAAAGCAAAGACATCCATTTCAGAAAACGCTGACCAACAACTCATCTTTACCTTACTAAAAATGGATGATGCTGATGCGCTTACACAAATGAATGAGCTTAGTTCAACGGCATCGAGAACAGACTATGGTTGGCAAGATTATCAGTTTGCACGATATCATATGCTATCTGGAAATGAAGAAGCTGCACTAACCCATCTAAAACGATCAGTTGAAAAAGGCAGTTATTTTACGGACTATACATTTAAAAATGATGGTGTTTTTGAACCGCTGTTTACAAACCCAGAATTTGAGAACATACTATCTTATTGGACAAAACGACTTTAAAACAACATTATGATCGTCGATTTACTTGATATACTTGCTTGGCCTATAACAATCATGCTCATTTTATTCGGCTTTCGACGATACGTGGCCGGCGTCATCAATAGAATGAGTTCATTTTCTGCAAACGCATCGGGATTAAAGCTCACATTTTCTGATCAACTCGCGCAGGCAAAATCAAAAATTAATACCCTTCAACGTGGCAAAACCGCAAAATCGGGTACCACATTGAATACGCCTTATCAACAATCTCGCACGCTAGGCTATCAGTTTCAAGATAAAATACGTGACCTAGCAAAAAATAACGGTATTGATGCTGAACAACAATCAATTTCACAATTGAGTAACCAACTAAAAGAAAGAGGCATTCTCACCTTAGAGAAAGCAGAAATGATTCAAGTAGTGAATGATGTATTTGCCAGTGCTGACGAGCAGCTCACCACGAAGCAATTAGGTGAAATGAAAGAACTAGTTAATCTCGTAAACGTATAGCGTGGCAAGCCTAGCAAACGCATACGCTCTACTGATTGGTGTTGGTAACGACCTCCCCGTAACCGTAAGAGATGCAAACGCCATTCGAAATATTCTCGGCGATACCGAATATGCAGGATACAACCCTGAGAACATCATTATTCTTACCGAAAAAGAAGCGACGCGAGATGGCATTCTTTCTGGGTTTGATCAACTCATAGAACGCACAGATGAAAATTCTTCGGTATTGTTATTCTATTCAGGCCACGGAGGCACTTATTTAGACAATGATATTTTACCAGAGGGTGAAAAATTGCCGGAAGAACAAAACAAAAGACATTACTATTTGCTGCCAAACAACTTTGACCCCACTAATTTCGATGAAACTTGGGTGACTGCCAATGAAGTCAAGGAGAAGATTAATCTGATTGGCTCGCGGCGGTTGGTGTTTCTCTTAGATTGTTGCCATGCAGCAGGTATGACAAAATCTGGCGGATTTCAAGTGTCAACAACCCCGAAATCTCAAGCCCTACGTGACCCTGAAGTATTAGCACAAAAAATAGAAGACGGGCAAGGTATCTCAATCATTTCCTCTTGCAGAGAAGATCAACAGTCTTATATTCTCGATGGCGACACCAACAGCTTGTTTACTAAATGCCTAATTGAGGTGTTAAAAGGCAAGCATAAAACTCACTTTACAGAACCGTTTATCAGAATTACTGAGGTAACTCAATATTTGTTTAAGCGCGTGCCCGAACTCATTGAAAATCAGAAACCATTTGTCAACTTGCAGATTTACGATGATTTTGTGTTGAGTAAGGTACCAACTGCATTGCAAGGTCAAATTGCAGAACCAGTAACGGACACCACAGAACCGCAAGCAACTGAAATAAAAACGGTGTTTCGAGAAACCCCAGAGAGCAATAGTGTCATCTTGTTCGTTCATGGTTTTGCAGGAGAAGCCTACGATACCTTCGGCAAAACACCTGAACTCCTCATGAATGACCATCGGTTTGCAGGCTGGGATCTCTACCCCATTGGTTACACGCAAAATATTCAACCAAATATGGGCAAGCAGGTTTGGGCATCGCAAACCGAAGTAGAAATGATGGCCGACTACCTAGCCACATTACTTGCAACAAAATTTAAGAATTACGGGCGCATCGCTATTATGGCGCATGGTTTAGGCGGAATTGTAACCCAACTTGCCATATTACATTCCGATGAACAAACGCTTCAGAAAATAAGCCATGTCATGTTATTTGGGAGCCCGAATGCAGGAATTCCTCAAATTCTCGATGACAAAATAGAGGGTGAATACACAGAATATTTAGCTGCAAATAGCAGCTTTATTACTTTGTTACGGAAGCGATGGAATGAAGCCTTTGAGAATCAAACGCCTTTTGTTGTGCGGGCAATTGCGGGCACAGATGATGCTTTTGTTCCAACACAATCAAACCTCAATGCCTTTGCGCAAAGTGAGCAACTTGTTATACGTGGCGATCATTTGTCCATCACAAAACCAAGTAACAGTGCGCACGAAAGTTACCAAGTGATTGAACAAACCTTGTTGGATAATCAATTTCTGCACCAGTTAACAACACCAGAAGAAATTAACCTGACCCTTGGCGAGTATCAAAAAGTGGTTGATGACTTGCTTCCACGTCAAGCAAGCTTAGATGTACAAGGCGTGAAGACTCTTTGCTTTGCCTTGGAGGGTTTAGATAGAAGCAAAGAAGCGATGCAAGTGTTAGAGGAGCACCCTCGCATTGAAAATGATGGTGATATAATCGCCATGCTAGGTGGACGATTTAAGAGAGAATACTTGAAGACTTTTTCTAAAGCTGATGCAGAACGAAGCTTTACTCTTTATGAACGAGCCTTGCAAATGGCCCAAGAATCAAATGATCATCGCCTGATTTACTATGCCGGAGTGAACTTGGCCTTTTTGAGCGTTGTTTGGAGGAATGATTTTGCTGCCATGAAACAATTTAATGAGTTGGTGAAAACGGCACTTGAACATGATCCGTTCCCGAGCCTTTGGAATATAGCAGCCGCCGCCGAAAGCGCGCTTTACGATGCTGAATTTGACAAGGCCAAAGAGCTGTACACGCAAGCCGCGAAAATGGCTGGTGTGCGTGAGCGCTTATCTATTTACACCAACGCCTATACAGCCTATTCTCACCTCATGAATACCAAAGAGCCAACCGAACCCATGATTTTATTTTTGAGAAACACATTTTTATGAGAGTAATTAAACAACGTAAAGACGTAGCCGAAGAAACAACGACGGCGATAAAAAAACCAGTACAAATTGAGTGTGTGCAAATTAATGAAGATTTTGAGGTTCATACCATGGAAGGCGTAATGAAGGCCAAAGCAGGCGATTGGCTCATTATTGGTGTGGAGGGTGAAATGTATGCTTGCGATGAACGCATCTTTCATAAAACATATTCGCTTCAAAATAAAATCGATACCGCCGAAGGATAACAAACCAATCAGTTATAACATTTATATTTGAAAGCAATAAACCCAAACTATGTCTACCCCATCAATATTTTTTAGCTATGCAAGAGAGAATTCTCCATTCGTTATTGACCTCGCTAAGAGGCTGAAAGAAGATGGACTCGATGTTTGGCTAGACCAAATTGATATTCCTGCTGGTGCCCGCTGGGATATGGAAATTCAACGCGCGCTATCAAGATCGAATACAATGATTGTTGTGCTCTCAAAAGATTCAGTAAAGTCGCAAAATGTGCTCGATGAAGTGTCGTATGCCATTGAAGAAAATAAAACCATTGTACCCGTTCTTATTGAAGAATGTAATGTGCCATTCCGCCTACGGCGTTTTCAATATGTAGACCTTTCAATTGAGAGAGAAATAGGCCTATCTCGATTAAAAAAGTCGCTGCCCGGTTATGAAGAACCGATGGTTGAACCTGTAAGAAAGCAAATTGTTACAAACGAAGCTGTTTCGCAAGCGAAGCAACCTACGCACCAGAAAACATCAGAATCTGCGAAGAATTCTCGCGTGCAGGAATCTACAGCAACAACAGCAAAAAAGAGTAAGCCAAAATGGATATGGGCACTAGTCGGGCTTATTCCTGTGATTATTGCAGCCGTATTGATTTTCGGAAACGCTGATAAAAAGAAAAAAGAAGAACAAGCTCTTGTACAAATTGAAGAAACCGATTGGTCAAAAGCAACTACAACTGGCAGCACAGAAAGCTACGAAGAGTATTTGGAGGTTCATCCGGCTGGTTTGTATGCGCAACAAGCTAAAGACAGTATAGCCATGATTACCACACGAATTGAGGCGAACATGAATGCCGAAGAAAAAGCGTGGAATGACGCAAAGAAACTCAAAACAGTTGAGGGATTTCAATCTTATCTAACAGCATACCCTAACGGACAATATGCCGAACAAGCAACCACGCTCGAAACAGAGGTTAACACTTGGAATGACGCAGTTAAGTCAAACACAGTGAACGGATATCTTCAATATTTGTCTCAACACAGAGGAAGTGGGCTTTTTATTGGAAATGTTGCTGATGCAATTGACAATGCCGATGATAAAAGAACTGGTTGGTTGTATGCCGGCAGAGCGCGTGAAGGTGAGATTACTAGCGATCGAATTTTTGACTACGTTTGCTGCGCTGAAAAGACAGAAAATAGCATTGCCGAACAAGGAGCAATAGTAAAAAACACAAGCTCTGCAAGGCGCGTATATCCTTCATCGGGAGATACGAGCTCAGGAAGCACAAGTTTGCCGACGGTAAAAAATGAACAGCTTGCTTACGTAAATGAAGTGCTTGAGCAAGGCAGCGCAGTGAAATACAAAATCACATTTTCAAGGTAATGTACAACTGCAGCTACTCCAATTCTTTAGGCAAGGCGGTCAACAGGGAAAGTAGGTAGATATACTTCTAACAACTCAGCTTTTTGGGCAGAAATGCGCACTTGTTTACAGCAAGCAGGAATGAGCACGGTTTGACCATAAGATAGCTGCACAGAGCCTCCGGTTGTGGTTATTGTCGCTTCCCCACCAACACACATATAAATCACAAAGCTATCGATTAAGGAATAGTCTTTCTCAACATTGCCTTCAACAGGCAAGTAGTTGGTTTGAAAAAAGGGGCAAATTTTGATGAGGTTCGAGTGGTTAGGCGTTTTTTTATAGGTTAGCCAATAGTCATCTTGTTTTTCAAAATCAATTGCCACAATGGCTTCTTCATTGTGAAGTTCTCTAGCATTGCCTTCAGCATCTACCCTATCCCAATCGTAAATTCGATAGGTAATATCAGAGGTCTGTTGTATTTCTGCGAGTAACACACCCGCACCTATTGCATGTACTTTTCCGGGAGGAATGAACACAGCGTCGCCTTTTTCTACCTGTTGAAAATGCAGCAAATTCATCAATTGGTTTTCGGTAAGGGCTTTCTCGTATTCCGCCTCTGTTAGAGATTTTTTAAAGCCAATATTTAATCGAGCGCCTTCATCTGCCTGCATGATGTACCACATCTCAGTTTTACCGAAAGAATTGTGGCGTTGCTTAGCAATCTCATCATCGGGGTGAACTTGCACGGAGAGATCTTTATTAGCATCAATGTATTTGATGAGCAATGGAAACTCAGACCCAAACGCATCAAACACCGTTTTGCCCACCAACTCATGTTGATATTTTTCGATAAGGAATTGAAGTGACTTGTTTTTTTCAGGCCCATTGGCAACTAAAGAAACAGAACGTTTTACACCAGATATTTCCCAGCTTTCGCCAACAGAATTGCTTGTAGACTGTTTACCGAATAGAGTTTGAAGTTTGCTGCCACCCCAAATTTTCTCTTTTAGAATAGGGATGAAGGTTATTGGATAGTTGATCATAGATTTCAATCAAAAATAAGAACCTCAGCTATGAAATGAATAAAAAAGAACGGTGAAAGTGTGATATGATTTACCTTCACCAAAACAAAAGCATGGTCATTCAGCTGTCAGATGTTTTAGCCGAGGGTGTCATAAAACAATTATCGGTTGTATTTGCTACAAATTTTGAAAATAACTATGGCGAATTTTCTATCGAGATTCCTACTAATTTAGGACAAGGTTCAGTGCGTGGAATTAACTTTCCAAATGGTGTTGGCTTACTCATTTTCGATATGAAGTTGACAGAAGAACTCGTTCTCAAGTTCATGTCTCAAGCTGTTCAACCTTTACGAATGGCATTTGTAGTTAAGAGTTCACTGCAACATACATTTAGTAATGAAACAGAGGCACACAATATGACTGAACACGACTCTGCTCTTTTAGGAAGCAAAGGCAAGCATGGTCACGAGTTTCTATTTCCAAAAGATAAGCAAATTAAGGCGATTCTTTTAAGTGTTGATCGACAGGAGTTTGTGAATCAGCTCACTTTTCCTGTCTCAGACATGGATGAGCTGTTTCGAACTATTCTCGCTGACACATTTGCCACAAAAACAGTATTTCATTACACACCATACAGCTTACACATCGCCAATGTGTTTGATGAGCTGAATGAGTACGATAAAATGGGCTTGCAACGCACCACATTTTTAGGCTCAAAAGGCCTTGAGTTGCTCACCTATTCCTTCACGCTGTATCAAGATGATGCACGTAATGAAGAAACACGCACAGAAATTAGAAAGCACGAAGTGGAGAAAATTAAGGCCGTGGTCAATCAAATTGAGCAAGACTTGCAAAATTTACCTGTGATCACCAAATTAGCGAAAGACCAAAAGCTTACAGAAGCCAAACTGCAGCAAGGGTTTAAGTTGTTGTTCAAAAAAACGGTGAACGAATACATTCAAAGCGAGCGTCTATCTCGTGCCATGACCTTACTACAAACAACTGATAAAACAATCGACGATGTCGCGTATTCTGTAGGCTTACGCAGTCGTAGTTACTTCTCACAGCTATTTAAAGAAAAATATGGCGTTTCACCGGGTAAGGTGCGCAAGTGAGTGTTGGTGTGAAAAAAGATAAAAAAGGGCTACCAAAATCGGCAACCCTCTTTTAATGATTAATTCTTCACAACCTGCAGCGTTTTTATGAGTTCATTATCATTCATAAAATGAACAAAGTAATTTCCTGTAGGGTATTGGTTTCCAAAGATCACACTTTGATTTGGTGTCATCATCAAGGTTTCCATTACTTGTCCGAAAGAGTTAACGATTCTAACTTCTACTTGTGCAAGTTTCACGTGTTCTGCCTCTGAAATTCTCAAGTAAAATGAGTCGTTACTTGGATTTGGAAATACCTTCGCACTCACAATCATTTTGCTTTTGCCTCGACTATGCGGTACATAAACTTCAACATCATCAGTTGATGAGTTGCCACAGTCATCTTCTGATGTGATTGTGATGGTATAAATTCTACCCGTTCCTTGTCCACTACGTTCTGCACGTAATTGCACATTATTTTCATCAATCACAATCCAATCAGGGCTTGTGTTTCCATCGCCCGTACCGTTCACATCTTCGTTAGAAACCACACTTAGACTATTGGTTACTTCAGAGCAGTTATCTTCAGAATCGTAGGCAATGAATACATCTACCATTTTATGGTTTGGTGGCCATAATGAATTAGGCGATGCTGATACGTTGGTGATTATTGGCGGCAATTCATCTTTGACAGTGATGATTTGATCTTGCATAGTGAAGTTTGAACAAGCATCAGTTACCCGCCATGTTCTAGTTATGATTTCCTCCCCTACGCATTCACCAGGAACGCTTACATCAGAGTATGTAACCATTGGCATAGGGTCACAATTGTCATTCAAATCTGTAGGCTCACCGGTTATCGACGGATCAGCATCGTATTCACAGTTCTCATCTGCGAAAATGACCGCGTCTTCTGGCACTGTAAATGTTGGATCAATTCGATCAAATACTCGAATAAGTTGATCTTCTACCGTTTGTAGACCACAAGCATCTACAACCACCCAAGTTCTTGTAATGAAAACTTCGGCACCACATTCACCTGCAGAAATCGTATCAAATGAACTAACCATCGGGTTCGGGTCACAATCGTCAGAAACGTTTGTTGGCTCACCAGTAAGTAATGGATCTGCATCATAATCACAATCTTCATCGAGGAAAATAGTTGTAGTTGCAGGCACAGTAAAGCTTGGCGGAGAATTATCACCAATACTGAAGTTCGTATTATTAATATCAAAGAAGATGTTTTCGGCAGCTTCAATTTTAATTCTTGCTTGCGAGCTAAATGTGCATGGTATATCAACCACTTGGCTTCCATCATTTGGTGTTGAAGCAGCAAGTGTCTCAGTAAAGGTGTTACCACCGTCATAAGAAAGTAAAATATTCACATTTGGTGAGAGATCGTCTGAATCATTTACATTCCAAGTGACGGTATAGTCTCCAGGGCAAATACTAGTTGAACTATCAAGACCTGTTACCCTAAACGGGCCGATATTCCCATCTACAGTGACAATCATGTCATCACTATTTACGCCACCACCTCCAGCTCGATTATCACGAACTGTGATACTAAAATTCAACTCTCTACCTATGGTTGGTAAGATTTCTCCTTTTGTGTTTACATTATTCAGAATATCACTAATCTGAGGAAATGTTCTACTTGGAGATGATGTAGGAGGAAATGATCTAAATAATGGTCCAGAAGTAGTCGGATCATTTGGCGTTACCTGAGGACCAAGATCAAACTGTTCCCAAGAGTATGTTAAGGCATCTGCATCACTATCAGATCCAGATCCTGAAAGTATGAATGGAGTATTTACAGGAATCGTATAATTTACACCAGCATTTACAGTAGGTATGGCGTTTCCGGTGTTTGAAATAGAGGCACAATCATTCCCATTCCCATTCCGAGAAAAATCACTCATTTGGTTAATGCTATGTAAATGAAAATTGAAGTCAAAAAAGCTTTGTACATTATCATCTGCACCACATACGCTAGGGTATCCCATTATGGTGCTGCCCGTGCCGGGTTCATAGGATGAATTAGGGGCCCATTGGCCTGCAGCACAATTAGGGCCATTCCATGTATGTGATGCATTAAATTGGTGACCCATCTCATGGCTAACGACTCCAGAAAAGAAAGGGTCTGTAAAAGGATTTGACCATCCTGTAACACCATAAGATTTGAAATTGGTATTACAAACGGAGTTTCCAGCTGCACAGCCAGATGAAAAGCTGGTAAATAGAGCATGTCCTATATCATAATTTTCTTCTCCAATGAGATTATCAATGATGGCTTGATTCTCTGCTCGTAGATCACAAGCATTCATACTAGTATAGGGATAGGGAGCAGTGCTTTCGGTGAAAAACAAGTCATCGGTATTATCAATGAGGATCATTCGAATAGAAACATCTCTCTCAAATAAGGTGTTCACTTGATTTAAGATCGCTACAACCTCTGCCATTGTGGAGGCATTATTGCCACCTGCTAAATTGTAAAAACTACTATCTACAGCCATTGCTAATCGATAGGTACGCAATTCATCACCAAGAGGCACTTTTGCCACAGATGATCTCTCTGTTAAATTGGTAGGTGGGATTTGGTCATTCGTTGTTCCACAAAAATATTCAAAATCAGGGTTGGAGGAAACATAGTCTCTGCTCCAATAAGAGATATACCTCTCTTGATGCGTTTTGGAGAAAGGCTCAATATGTACTGACCCTTTTTCACTAAGAAGTAACACCTTCAACCCCTTAGGAGTCATGCTGAGTCGTCCACTTGTAGAAAGACGATCAACACCCTGTAAAATATAGGTTCTATGGCTAGGATATTTCCTTTGTAAA
>ENA-ORXM01002638-ORXM01002638.1-marine-metagenome-genome-assembly--contig:-NODE-2638-length-20138-cov-2.817905_pt1 | contig 20138 bp, 21 predicted proteins | sample MGYA00237867_ERZ511480 | MGnify/ENA primary metagenome ERZ511480 (study PRJEB26309, sample SAMN06266103) | marine metagenome | isolation source: Algal blade | place: United Kingdom:Sidmouth, United...
AAAATCCCGTAAAAGCAAAGGCCCTTTTGGGAAGCCTTGTACCTTAAAAAATTCCGTCAAAATATCAAATAAGTTCCAGGGACCATGAGAAACATAAAAAATGGGGTTCTCCCTTTTTCCATCACCGCCTTTTACAAAACCTTGGAGCAACTTAACCATTCCTTCCATCGGTAAACGTTGTTCCGCACTTTGAAAAACGGTGGCATAAATCATTTTTAACCTAAAAAACAATCCGAACTATGAGTAAAGTAAAAACAAGAAAAGAAATAGCAAGCGATTTAGGTATCCATCCAAAAACACTTTCACGTTGGTTGAAAAAATATAACATAAAAGTGTCTAAAGGTCTCCTTACTCCAGAAGAACAGAAAGTCATATATAATAAGATTGGTTTTAGAAGAGTTTCTCAAGATATGGAGGAAGGGTACCCGGGTAATCTGGAAGTAGAAGTGCATTATTCGTTGACAGATGAAAATGAATTAGTAATTTCCTATAAAGCGGTAACGGATAAAAGGACCCCAGTAAGCCTAACTCATCATTCGTATTTCAATTTAGCAGGTGAGGGCAATGGTACCATAGATGATCATCTTTTAATGATTAATGCCGAGAAATTCACCGAGTCTGATAGTGAATCCATCCCAACGGGAAGACTTATGAACGTAGCAGGTACTCCCTTGGATTTCAGAACGATCAAAGCCATTGGTCAAGATATTGACGCCAAGCATGAGCAAATATTAAATCGCAATGGTTATGACCATAATTTTGTGTTGAACCAATTTCCAAAAAATTATAGTGGTTTAAGCTTTGCGGCAAAGGTTGTTGAACCAAAGAGCAAGCGTATGCTTGAAGTGTTTACCAATGAACCTGGCATGCAATTTTATAGTAGTAATTATTTGAATGGGAAGGATATTGGAAAGTCTGGCGAACCATATCTAAAAAGGGGAGCATTCTGCTTGGAGACGCAGCATTTTCCAGATTCACCTAATAGGCCCAACTTTCCAAATACCATATTAGAACCAGATAAGCAGTTCAATTCCACTACGGTTTACAAGTTTGGTATTAATAATTAAGAACAAATAAAATATAAATATTATTTGATAGGGTAGTAACATTAAGAATCCAATGAAAGAGATAAAAATTGCCGCTTCCGGAAAAATAAATCTGATAGAGGAACATATAGATTATAATGACGGTTTCGTATCACCAGCAGCAATTGACTAGTACATTTAATTAAGATTAAAGGTAAATGGAGAAAATAATCGTTTTACGATAAAAATTAAAGGGTATGATAGTTTTTTGGTTGTTGATTTCAATAATCTTGATCATGGTACAGAAGGCTGGTACAAACATGTTCTTAGAGTATTAAATGAAATACAAGAACTGATTTCAGAACATAAAGGTTTTGATTGCGCAGATTGGTGCGTTCTAAAACAAGTTCTATTAAGAAACTGTAAGCTTCCCCCAATCAGAACTGCTTAGTTTTCTAAAACTTCATTAAAGTTATTGTTTTTAATTCTTTTGGGGCTAGCCCCAAAAGAATTAAGTTCTGCATATTTTATCGGTGGTATTTTTCCGAGTGCGTCATGTGGTCTGTGATGATTATAATCTTCCATCCATATTTGTGTTTGCTCACGTACTTGGTCAATATCTTCAATTATATATTTATTGAGTACCCCTCTGCGATAACTACCGTTGAATCTTTCGCAAAATGCATTTTGTGTAGGCTTGCCCGGCTGAATATATTTGAATTCTATTCCGTGCATCTCGCTCCAATCATTTGTTATATGGGCTATGAATTCCGGGCCGTTGTCCATTCGAATCTTCTTGGGTTTTCCTTTTTTGTTTATAAGATGGTTCAGTACCCATACAATTCGGTTACTGGTCAATGAAAAATCAACTTCGATATGAAGTGCTTCCCTATTAAAATCATCGATAACGTTAAATGACCTGAAGCGTCTTTTGTTCTCCAGAACATCCGTTACAAAATCCATACTCCATATATGGTTGAGTTCAACCGGAACCTCCAATGGCTCTTTCACCCTTGCAGGCAAACGTTTCTTGTGCTTTCTTCTTAATGGCAGTCCAAGGGCTTTGTAAACACGGTGAACCCGTTTATGGTTCCATGGCTTCCCTTCATTGCGTAAACGGCCGTAAGCCTTCCAGAAACCTTCCTCCGAGTGCTCTTTGGCCTTTTCTTGCAAAGCCTGCTCTATCTCCGTATCGTCCTTCGGCAAAGGTTTGTAGTAATATACGCTCTTACTCATATTTAAGACACGGCACGCCCTGCTGATACCGTAATGAATAAGTTCTTTGGTAATACTGCGCTTACGGCAAGGCTTTAGAGCTTTTTTTCGATGATCTCCTTGGCCATTTGATGGTCCAACGCCAAGTTAGCGTACATCTGTTTGAGTTTGCGGTTCTCTTCCTCGAGTTCCTTGAGCCGCTTCATATGGGCGACCTCCATGCCTCCGTATTTCTTGCGCCAATAATAAAATGTACTCTTGTCGACGCCCATCTCACGGGATATGTCCCCGACGGTCCGACCCTGTTCGTTCTCTTTCAGTGCCTTGATGATCTGGCTCTCCGTAAACTTGCTTTTTTTCATGTGACAGTTAAAATTTAAAGTTAGAAAATTCTAATTTTAAGCTGTCCTATTTTTAGGGAAGGGTACAAAATAAAAACCCCGCCTTAGCGGGATTCTAATTAATGCTTAATACTTTAAACTGTCGAGGAATTCATTAACACGCTCTTTGCTTTCGCCAGTCTTCTTTTGAATGCGACCAACCAATTCATCTTCCTTACCTTCCTGGTAATCCAAATCGTCATCCGTGAGATCTCCCCACTGTTGCTTGATTTTACCTTTAGCAATATTCCAATTGCCTTTCATCTTATCTTTCCATGGTGCGGACATAATACAAGTTTTAAGTTAATAATAAATCTACCCTAATCTAAAAAATCACTTTAATCATTCTTGACCCTTAAAGTCAAACTATTAACTGTTTAAAACAAAACTTAATAAATTAAATGAAAATTCATTAAATCTACTTTCGACAACTTGGGAACCCTTAAACCCTGTTGGGATTATTTGTTAATCAATAAGATATCTTCATCTCTTAGACATTTGAAAATTGAATTGCAATAACTACATTTTTCGCGTCAAAAATCGAATGTTTAGAATCTAGTATATCGCTTTTATAATCATAATATGGTCTTATATGAATTTTAAATTATAAAACAGATGAAAGAAGTTAGATTTAAACATGAACGAATTGATAGAGTATTCGACACCGCAGAAAGTGCAAATGACTATTATGATTTTTTAATTAAGTCAGGGTATAGCACTGATGAAATTACCGTGATAATGTCTGAGGAAACGAAGGACAGATTTTATGCGACCAATGACCACGTAAGTAAAACTGGCGATGAGGCGCTTAAAGGCGCCGGTACCGGGAGTGCCATTGGTGGAACTGTGGGTGCCATAGCCGGAGCCCTATTGGCCATAGGTTCCTCAATTGTGATTCCAGGACTTGGCATCGCCGTTGCAGGCCCTATTGCTGCAGCTCTGGCTGGCGCAGGAGCTGGCGGGGCAACCGGAGCGGTCATAGGGGCCTTAACCAAAGCAGGGCTCTCAGATTCGGTTGCTACTGAATACAAAAACGCGATGGACAAAGGAGAAATCATTATCTCCATTGACCCCAAGGACAGACACGATGTGGTCATTACCTCTAAGTATGGGAGGGATATCTATAACGGCTATATTCAAGTCTAGATATTTAGATTGGATGGCTTAATATTGACAAAACGAGGGCTTCCGCTATTCGCAGAAGCCCTTATCATTTTATTTCCAAATGATGTGAATGAACAACTCGGAAATACATTACTAACATTCCGATATCGGAATAAATTCAAGAATCAAATCGTAAGTATCCATTTGATTTTTACGAAAATGATATTAAACTTTTTATATAATAGATATGAAAAAACTAAAAGTCAGTTCCCTCCCACTTAAAGAAGTTATCAGCGATATTGCTGAACAAATGAGTGTGGAATTCTCGACGAATTGTGGAATTTATCAAGTGCGATTACCTCAAGATATAGGTTCCGGAATAATTATTGCCGCTGATTTTGATGATGGTCTAGGACTAATTCAATACGATTGCACTTTCTATGAGGATGTCGCATTTGATTTTTCTGTGGAAGATGTTCATCCTGTAAAATTTTTATTTTGTAGGGAAGGGCGTTTCGATCATCAATTTTTGAACGAGTCCGAATGGCACGAATTGCCGCAGTATAAAAATGCCATTGTGGCGAGTTCGGCGCACTATGGTCATACCATTCGCTTTTATGCGAATGAGCGTACCATTTTCAGTAGTTTGGAATTGGAACGTCGCAAATTTCAAAGCAAGATAAGCTGTGAGCCTAAAACCATTGCTAAATCATGGCGTAAAATGCTGAACGATGTTACTGCGAAGAATACTTTTTACCATGATGGATTTTATAGTCTGCAATTAGCCGAGCAATTTGACGAATGGGGCAAATTTGACGATAATGATTTTTTGAAAAAATTGCACTTGGAAGGATTGGCCTATCAAATTTTGGTATTTCAAATCATGCAATTTCAAGATGATTTAAAGTCGGAAGGCAGAAAAACCATACTTCGGAAAGCAGAATTGACCCAATTTGAAAAGGCTGTTCGAATTATCGAGCAAGAAATGGAAGATCTTCCGACCGTGAGTGAAATTGCCCGTGAAGTTGGTCTCAATCCTCAAAAATTACAGCAGGGATTCAAGGAATTATTTGGCAAGACAGTCAATGATTTCATAACCGATAAAAGATTGGATATGGCGTGGACGTTACTAATCAACAGCGACCATACTTTAATGTCTATTTCATCACGAATAGGTTACAACAATCCCAGTTACCTTTCCAAAATGTTTCGCGAACGCTACGGTGTAACACCATCTGAATTCAGAAGACGAAGCAAGAAGGAAATTCTTGTTCCAGAATCTATTTTGGACTTGAACAGATAATTTCCAGAATTCCTTGCATGCAATCTATCAGTATTCCTTGGTTTTTAGACTGAAATTTGTTGTGCCAGTTTCATTCTTTCCCAATTGCGATGCTGGGCAATCGCACCTACAAAATCTGCCGGTTTTCCATCCACAAATATTGCTGCATCATCGTTAAAATCAGGTATTGAACTTTCTTCCAGAATTCGAATCCCTTCTCCATCAACCGCTATAGCTTTACAATGCTTGAAAGCCTCTTTCACAAACTTTTTGAACTTTGCTACTTTTAAGAGTGTATCAACGGCTTTCTCTCCACCCGGAATATAAATCGCATCGAATAGTACACTCTCCGTAGTCATTATAGCGGCATCTATCTTATGTTCCATATCGGTATCACACTTTACCGTACCGCCATGTGGCGCCACAAGCTTTATCATGGCGTTTTCCTTTTCCAAGATTTTTTTCATGGCCTTAAAATTTTTCATATTAAAACCATCCGCGACCAGGACAGCAATTTGTCGTGTTGCGATTGAATCGAATTTTGTATTTGACTGACTTAATTCTGGAGATTCATCCAGATAATTTTTCTTTTTCCCCGGTTGCTGGTCCTTAGGCTTAGCATCAGCCCCTATTGCCTGGTTAATTGGCTTCTCGATGCTTTTGGGAATCTTCATTCCTATATTATCAGCTACCTTCTTAGCCAAGCTTTTATCGATTTGGGAAATAATCCATAGCATTCTCTCCTTGATATGGTCATGGTTACATTTGCCCAACTCAAACGAGTAGGCGCTGATTACATGCTCTTTTTCCCATTCCGCCAAACTTCGATAAAAAAGTGCCGGTTGAGAAAAATGATCGTTAAAACTATCGCTACGGGCACGGATTTTCTTCGCATCAATTCGCTCTTGATACGATTCAAAGCCCCCTTCTGCAACTTTCGAAAGATAGGGGCATCCACCTGCTAACGAATTTGGGAAGTAAGCCGTCTGCCCTTTCGGAATTTCCATTTGCATGTGACCATCGCGCTGGTTGTTGTGTACTTCGTTAACCGGTCTGTTAATAGGAATTTGATGAAAGTTATGACTGCCCAACCTTGAAAGCTGTGTATCCCGATACGAAAACAACCGCCCTTGTAGCAATGGGTCATTTGTAAAATCGATTCCGGGAACAATGTTGCCCGGGAGAAACGCAACTTGCTCGGTCTCCGCAAAAAAGTTTTCCGGATTTCTGTTCAACACCATGCGCCCAATTATTTTGACAGGCACCATTTCTTCAGGAATCAGTTTGGTTGGATCCAACAAATCGAACTCAAACTTGTGCTCGTCCTTTTCTGGCACTATCTGAAGCCCTAGTTCCCATTCGGGAAATTGGCCCGCCTCGATGGCGTCCCAAAGATCGCGACGATGAAAATCACAATCGGCACCGCTAATTTTGACCGCTTCGTCCCAAGTGACCGAATGAACTCCCAATTTTGGTTTCCAGTGAAATTTTACGAAGTGAGCCTCCCCTTTTTTATTAATCAATCGGAAAGTATGAATTCCGAAGCCTTCCATCATCCGTAGACTTCTAGGGATACCTCTATCGCTCATGACCCAAATGTGATTATGAAGCGTCTCCGTTGTAAGAGAAACAAAATCGTAAAATGTATCGTGAGCAGATGCCGCTTGGGGAATTTCGTTGTTCGGTTCCGGTTTGACGGAGTGTATTAGATCTGGAAACTTCATGGCATCCTGTATGAAGAAAATGGGCATATTATTTCCTACGAGATCCCAAGTTCCCTCTTCGGTGTAAAATTTGACTGCAAAGCCTCTGACATCCCTAGCTAAATCTGTCGAGCCTTTGGAACCGGCGACTGTAGAAAATCGAACAAATACAGGGGTTTTTCTTTTGGTATCGGTAAAAATTCCGGCCTTTGTATATTTTTCTATACTCTCGTAAAGTTCAAAATACCCATGGGCACCACTACCTCTGGCATGAACTATTCGCTCTGGTATACGCTCGTGATCAAAATTGTGAATTTTTTCCCTAAGTAAAAAGTCCTCTAACAAGGTCGCGCCTCTCGGGCCCGCTTTTAAGGAATTATTGGTATCATTAACCTTTAAGCCCTGACGTGTAGTCATTGCCTGATCTTCACCTTCTTTATGAAAATTTTCGAGTTGGGATATCTTACTGGATTTTTTTTTGGATGCTTTTTTCTTCGCCATGAGATTATTTTATTTACACTTTAAAGGTATATAGGACGAAAAGCGAATAAGAACTCAATCCCTCAAGAAACTGATTGAATAAAATTTATTTTGGAAGAATTGTCGCTAGTTGTCACTATTTTACCTAAACTGTCCGAAGATTTTTTTAAAAGCTTATCTAACTAAATAAAATGATTATGGAAGAATGGCTAATTTCAGATTGGAAATCTATTTCCAAAATTCTTATTACCACAATTTTACTTTTCTCGTTGCTAATCGTTTGGGTCAGGATTTCGGGTCTTCGCTCTTTTGCCAAGATGTCGAGCATTGATTTCGCTTCGACCATTGCGATTGGTTCAGTATTGGCATCAACAATTCTAAGTGAGTCACCATCTTTGATACAAGGCGGCATGACGGTGGCCTTTATTCTGCTATTTCAAAATATATTTTCAATGCTTACCCTTAAGTTTGACTGGTTCGATAATTTGGTAAGCAACAAACCTTTGCTACTGATGGATGGGGAAACTATCCTTTATAAAAATTTGAAAGCCACGCATCTTAGTGAAGATGACTTGATGGCCAAATTGAGAGAGGCTAATATCATAGAGATGTCAGAAGTTAAAGCCGTGATTATGGAAACTACGGGAGATATTTCAGTCTTACATACGGATAAACTTAAAACTGTTGATGATAAACTGTTAAAAAAAGTGCGGACTTAAAATTTAGTCTACTAGATCGAAACTAAATGCAGGAAAAATGAAATATATCAAATATTTGTCCAACCTTTAAAAGTGCCCTATGCGGATTTAGCTGAAATCGAAGGAACCCTTAATGATTTCATAGCTCGCTTGACATGTAAAAATTCATAATCATTGTCTTCATCCCTCTTTACGAGCAACCCCATTTGTTCAGCACCCAATTTCCCATTTTTTAATCTCTTGATATCTTTCCGGAGTTTTTTATTTTCGGTATATGAGGTGTCCAAAAAGAGATTCAATTCCCTTAGTTCCCCTAAGTCGTTGAGTTGTAGTAATAATTGGTAATTACATCTGAGTTCCTTGAGATACTTTCTGATTTTTTTCTTTCGTTTTTTTGTGTTCGTATAAATTACCTCAAAAGGAGCACTATGCAGTTGTGCAGTTTGACTTGACCGATTTCTACTTTCCATAACAAGTTTTTTAAAATTACTTGATTGATAAATTGATGTGACATACATCAATCACTTGCGAAGCGTATGTTCTATCAAATCAACACCCACAAAGCTATTTTTCCACAGCGTATTGAATTGTTCCTATTAATCGGAAAACTATCTCAATCCATACTTGTAAGATTCTCGAATAAAAGGTTATCTCCTTCAATTATAAGATACTATCTCTAGAAAGGTCTTATACCCGCTATGAATTTCTCCGATACTGTTATATGACGCTAAATAAGCTAGTTACCTTTATATATTGACATCTGTATGAAGAAACAGAATGATTCGAGGATACCATGAAGGTTCATGATTTTTTAAATGGTTGAAAGAATGGGAGACATATCGGATACTTTATATACCATTGCGTTTGAATGCAATGAAGCGCGGGTATTAACATCTACTGATTTAAAAAATTATTCCAAATTTTCTGTATCCAATTGTAGAAAAGATGGAATTACAGGTTGTGCAATCTATTATTTTGGAAAATTTATTCAGATATTCGAAGGCGATGAGGCAAAAGTTTTAGCATTGTACAGCAAAATTAAGTTGGATGGTCGCCTTGAAGAAGTTTATTCATTTTCTGAGGACTTAATAATTCATAAAGACTTTCCGAATTGGGGTATGGCATACTATCCAGAAAATAGGAAAATACTTGAGAATAATGAATTTACGGAATTTCGAAACAATCTTCGTTTAATGGCCGCATTTTCAAACCCAACAAATTTGACTTCAAAACTTTTTTGGAAGCGTGTAGAAATGTATTTAGAACATATTCCAAATTTCCTCAAATTTCAAAATGAATAAACGATGATTTGCTTACGCAGAGGTAGATGATGGGGAAATGAACTTCTGTCGATAGGTGGAAGGCGTTAGTCCGTAATGCTCTTTGAAAAGTTTCGAAAAATAACTTTTTGAACTGATGCCGATCTCGTATGTAATTTGGGAAATAGTCAATTCGGTTTTTATAAGTAGTTCGACTGCCTTATCCAACTTCTTGCTCAATATAAATTCATTGACCGAACGTTTATAGACCGACCTGAAACCTTGTTGCAGCAATTTTGAGTTAATTCCAACAGACTTTGCCAATTGACTAACGGTAGGTGGATCAGAAAGACTTTTTTCGATAATGTCGGCGGCCTGTTGAACACCTCTTATTGTGTACTGTCTTAGGATGGAAGGTTCTGGTTTTTCTTCCCGGTCATCAGAATACTGCCTAAGATATTCAGCAAAAATCTCATGGGTTTTCCCATCTAAATACACTTTTCTGGCCAACCCCTCGAATTCACAATTCATAAATTGGTCGATTAGGTTTGATATGGTATGGCTATAGGGCGCAATATGTTTAAATACATTAACACCGTTGACATCCCTAAACAGCGAGCTTTGAAACTCATTAAGTTCAGGTATATGTTCTGCCGCATAATTTTCGAACAACTTACGGTTAATTTCGAGAGTGAAAATTTTTGAAGTTTTGTTCGCAGGAATCATAAAAATATGATTGTTCGAAGGTGTGCTGCTCAAAACCGCACAGCTTAGGTCATGAATTTCATCGTAATCGTCTTCCCCCTGAAATTTATGGAAAAACGTTTCCCCCGCATTGAAGACTATCTTTAGCGGATGTACAATTCCTTTTTTCAACTGAAAATGAAAAGCCTTATTAACTGTGTAATTGGTCAAAACAACTCCAATGCCATTTTCGAACTCATAGGCTTTCACGCTGCCCTTCCCAAATTGCTCTGGCAAATTCAATGAAAATTCATTGTATTTCTGCGAAGATTCTACATTTAGGTTGATGGCCATATCTTTTACGATGTCCCCTACGGCCAAATCTTTTACGCGAATCCATTCCTTCATTAAAATAGAGTTAAATTATAGCACCCTTTAAGACTGATAGAAAGGTAATTATAAAATATTAAATATTTCGACCAAAAGTAATGCGCGGAATATTATTCCAAACTATTCGGTAGATACCAAAGAAGAGGTTTTAATCTCGTTCCGCACTTTCCTCCAAAGATTTTGAGATACTAAGGAATGGTCATCAATATCGCCCATAAGATGACCGAGATTCAAATTTTTGGTGCTTCCTTCGTGAGGGATGTTCAAAATACCACTATCGGAAAGCATGGCTAAACTCCAATCCGCAAAATCCCTGGAAGGTTTCGCACCCTGCCACATCGTGGCAATATCAAAATGACGACTGTCATTTTTTATTTTATCGTATAATTCCAATATCTCCCTTTTAGGACCTTCTATTAGTTGGAAAAAGACTTTCCTATGATAAATCAAGCTTCCAGTTATGTTATGCGCTCTATTACTAACTCTTGACGTTCTTAGTATTTCTTCAATATCAGCGTTTGAAATATCTGCTTTAGCCATTGACCTATATGTAACTTCAAATAGCAAATTGTCCTTTTTAAATGAGTTTTTATAATCCCTAGGAAGCATTCCGAATCTTTCACGAAACAATTTGGAAAAGTAACTTTTACTAGAAAAACCTACAGTATAGCATATTTCCGAAAGGGATTGGTCCGTAGTATGAATACGTTCTCTGGCGACCTCCATTCGGAGGTTGGTCAAATATTGATTTACTGAATATCCGTATAGAAAACGAACACCTGATTGCAGTTTTTTAGGCGAAAGCCCTAGATGTTCCGCTAAATTTTTAATAGTAACCTTTCCCCCGATATTTTCCTTTAAGTAGTCCCCAATACTTGAAATTTTGACCAATTCAGATTTGGATAATTCAGGTTGAAAGCTTTTCGTATTCATATCATGATCGTGCGCCTCGATTTGGGATGCCAACATATTCAGTATTGCGCCCTCAGTCAGCAATCTACCGACTAAGTCTGTTCTTTGATTTTTGACTATAATTTCTGCAAAAAGTCCCGTCCTTAAATCAATATTTCCAAAATACCGATAGGGTTCTTCGGTATCGACTTCAGCAAAAATCTCACTTAAATTCTGTTCAAGCTGACCTTTGATTTTAGTGGGTGAGTCCTTTAATTGGTTCGGATTAATGATTAAATAGCAACACTGATATTTAATGTTACTAGGAATGATGAATTCCGAACTATTGTCCGGCTCGCTAACTACAATAAAATTCTGACCCTCGCCTATTTTACGATATTCATCTTCGTTCGAAAATTTTGTTTGCTGAAATCCTGAAACATGATAACCGAAATAATAAGGCCGCTCAACGGCAAACTCTGTGTTAATGTGATATTTCTCCGAAAATTTGATATTATAAACCCAAGCGGTTAATCCTGGGAAAACTTCGTAAAGGCTAATTCTTCCCGTTCCTCGGTCGTTATCCAATATCAACTTGGAAGCCCCGTGATCTTCTATTAAATCCGCATTAAGGTCTACGGCAAATTGCCTCAACATTTCTAATGGACTACCTTCTTTTAAATTTAGCATATTTGTATAGAATCTATAGTAACAAGAACGTACAACTATTACATTGCTAATAACAGAATCGGGCAAATAAATAACAGTATTGAAGAAATTTTCTGAATACCTAAATCAATTTTTTCGATATAATCTACTATTTAACAGCTATTTATATTCTGAATAGTACGTTGTAGGGAAAAATGATGAATTCGGATAATTAGGCTATCTAAATCAATAGAATCCTCAATAAATTTTTTCTTTGGCAAAATCTTTAAGGACTGAACCAACTATATAATTTCTTGAATATGACTTACGATTAGCTTTATAGCTTTGCCAACATTTGGGAAATCGCTAGGAAGATTTCCTTAATTTGAAATAACGTAATTTGATAGGGGCAGCTTCAAGAGCTTTTTTTAGTGCTGTATTGCTATCAAACGAAGGTTGGTCTAAAATTCTATATTCATGTTCGACGTCGATAATGTCTTGTTCAAAGCACCACGGCTCAATAAAATATATATCATCTTTCTGATTGATGAAATAAGTTTTATCTTTGATGGTTGAATTGATTTCCAACTTCCGCTCGACTTCCGGTATCTCATCTTGACATAATATAAGGGAGAGCCTGTCACAAAATAATAAGATGTCGTAGCTATGGTCTTCGTCGGATTTAGAAATTTTGTAGATGGATCGCTGCTTGCTACGGTCTGATTTTATGTTTTCTAAGAACTTTTTCATCGGGGCATATTCCTCGGCCAAGCCCTCATAAAGAAATTCAAGGTGTCGGCCTACTAAAAGTGCAATTAAATGAGACTTCTGCAAAGAGTTTTCATAGACTCGTTTGGCATGTTCCAAAGTCTCGGAATTGGTTCCACAAGACATTGTAAAATCCAAAGGCATGCCGTTTTCTGAAAGATAATTTTGTTCTTCGAAGTCCAACAGATGGTCATCATGCTCGACTATAGCGGTTAGAGTGTCCAGCCAGAATTTTGGCCTTAAATCAATTTGCAGTTGCTGCGCAATTTTACCGGCCAATAAACCATGAGCATAATGACTTACAATATCCCAACCTTCTTCACAATGTTTAACAATCATTTCAACAGTTCATTACTTCATACAGATTTAAATCTACTCCAACTTCCTTTTATCCAAGATTAATAATATTGCAATCAATACAAACAGCGTTAAATAAATAACGGTACTATACTGCTCTAGCCAATCCAAATAAACTACTGCATCCAAAAATATCAGAAGAACCAAAATCAATAAAAAAGTTATGACCAATCTTGAATAATTTCTCTTAGAAGAATTCATGTAGCTTTCCGATTTACCGAATCGATCAAGTTAAGCACAAGTTCTTTACAGCACTTAACCGAATTGCTACAATTTTTAACACATTGCCTTCAGATAAGATTTAATGGAGAAGTTCATCGTTACCAATTAAACTATTCGTGTTAATCAAAAATTTTATTGGAGCATGTTTTAGCAGGCGATAGCAGTAATTTCCGTGAAATTTGAGTTTAATTAAAATTTTAAATTATGAACGCTATAAATCTGACCTCAATAATCGACCTCGCGCAAATTCCCGTGGTTTCGGACGATATCATCATTACCCCCAGTTTTTTTATAACTATTCTGGCAGGAGTAATATTGGCCTTGGCTTTTCAATTTATTCTAACCGCCATCTCTGTGGCCGCTGGTATTACCGCCATTGGGGATGTCAAAAAAAATTACGTCAAATCTAAAGTAGAACCAAGCGACAACACCGACCGAGCGGACTACGAATTCGACCAAGATTATTCCTCTGGAACTTCTATGGGTGTAAAGATTACGTCGGCATTCGGAATCTGGAGTGTCATTACAACCTGCATAGCCCTTTTCGGGGCAACTGCTTTGGCTTTAAATCTAAATGTTATCGAAAGTGATATCATTAATACTACTACTGCACTTGTGATTTGGGCGCTGTTCTTTTTAATCCTTTTTTATCTTGAGGCAAAGGTAGCAAGGACGCTAATCGGTAATCTGATTTCCGCCGCTACTTCCGGTCTAAGGAGTTCGGCCAATATGCTTTCTTCGTTCTTCACTCCTTCCCCTGAGACTAAAATCGAAACTGTTGTAGGAAATACAATAGCCCGGATTAGGAAGGAATTCGACTCAGGTCTAAATGCTGATAAACTATCCGAAGTGCTTGACAAGTTTTTGACTAGGGTTGACAATAAAATCCCAGATTATGAGGATTTAAAATCAGACATGGAAAACATTGCCAAAAAATCCTCAAATAAGAATACCGCGGGAAAATGGATGGCTATTCAACAGATACTGACAAAAGCTATTTCCGAGAACAGTTCAAGCAAAGATCCGGAGCGAAAAGGGAAAGCCGAGAAGCTGCAAGAAATTTTGAATACCGTTACTTCTAGCTACAATGCCAGCCCCGGAAAAGTCGAAGGCATTAAAAATATTATTGAAGAATTCACTCCGTTGGAAAGGCAAGAAATCGAAGAGAAAATTGAGAATGCCAAATCCTATTTAAAGGGTGCTACCATAGATAATTTAAGTACGGGTAATTTAGAAACTAGGTTAAAAGAGTTATTGAATGACCCGAAATTGGTCACTTCAATAATCGCGGACAACTTCAATCAATTGAATCGAGAAAAAATCATTGCACTGTTAAATGATAACACGAATTTGAAAAAAGAAGATTTGGATAGCTATGCCAATCAAATCGAGAGTGCCGTTCAGAAAGTTACCAAGGAATTCGATAAGGAGAACGAAGATAGAATAGTAAAGCGATTTGAGAATAAGGTTGCCAATTTCTTTGATACCACGGGTAGGGAAGAATTAAACTACGATTTACTGAAAAATGACGTGAAGCATATCATGGATAATCCAAACGATAGTTTGGAAGTCATCAAAGAGCGGTTCTCCACATTTGATAATGCTACTCTGCGGGCTGTTGTAACCAATAACAGATATATTAAAGAAGAGCACATTGATAAAGTTTTGGAAACTATTGATACCAGTAAAAATGAAGTCATGGACAAAATTTCGCAAATTCAGACAAAGGCCAATCAACAGGTAGAAATAGCGAAAAGAAAAGCCGTGATTCAGGCGGAGCATGCTAGGGCCACAGCAGCATCCGCAGCTTGGTGGTTAGTGATAACATCGATTCTATCAGCTGTCGCTGCCATCGGTGGTGGTTTTGTGGCTTTATAAATAATTAAATTAATTCCGTAATTAAATCTCGCCAGCTTGATTGTTGGCGAGATTTTTTGGTATAAGTGTTAAACCTGCAAACGAAGAATCATCTTCAGGTTTAAGAACGCTGAGCATCCCTGAACGTTCTAGAAATGCATAGCTAATTTGATTGGTATTGTGCAGGCCTTCCATCCGCAGCATCCCCATTAATTCCTCTTTCCTCAACCGAGCCTTTTCCAAACCAGATTCCATGATTTGTCCATCCTTAACCATCATAATAGGATATCCATCGATAAATGTATTGATAGGCTTAGAACGAATTTGGAGAATCTGCATCAAACGACTTAAACCGACTATGAGGGTTATTACCAAAACGGCATATAATATGGGAACTTGGGGATAAAAAAGTGAATCCCCCGTGGCCGATCCCAAAGCAATGACAACGACATTCTCGAAAGTTGATAAATTTCGGCTGCCCCTCTTACCCATAAATCTTAGTAGAAAGACGGCGTACAAATAAATAACCAAAGTTCTAAAGATGATCTCTGCAAAATAGAGAATAGGCTGCTCTCCTATGAACATTCTATACCAATCAAAAGCTTCTACGTTTTCCATTATTAAAATTTTTTTCTAATTCATAGCCGTTCATCAAATTTATTGGAACTGCAAAAATCCAGATACCCGCATGACATCCAATCTTACCTCAAAAGATTGATCTTTGAAAAAGAAGTGATTTGGTTAAAGATGTATCGAATCGTGTTAAAGGACGAATTCTATTTCTCGTATTTTTGGTATTCACTTTGTGTGCACTTCGTGCCACATTTAAAAGATTCAGATGGAAACTTATACTGATAAACTAGAAAAAAAACTTGTCGGGATTCTTGAGAAGAACGAGGATGCTATTAAGGGGTATGAAAAGGCTGCCGAAAATGCAAAGGAAATAGGATTGCAAAGTTATTTTTCAAATAAAGCTAGAGAGCGAAAGAATTTTATTAGTTCGTTGAAAGGTACACTACCAAATCTTGATTTAGGGAACAATCAAATAGAAGGGAGTTTAGCAGGCGCTTTGCATCGAACATGGATGGATGTGAAAGCATTTTTCTCAGGCGATGACGATGAGGCAATGCTTGAGGAAGCAATTAAAGGCGATAAAGCGGCAGTTAGCGAATATGAAGAGATTTTGGAGGATATCAGTCTGCCGCCATCTGCGGCGGAAGTAATTCGGCAACAATTGCAATGGATTAAAAAAGATTTAGCCGAAATAAAAATATTGGAAGATGTTCGCTAGCATTTTCCAATATATTCTCTATTGCTCGGGAAACCCTCTTTTGAGGGTTTCCTTTTTTAAGGTCAAAATTTGAAATCTTAATTCAAAGTAAAGAGAAATTTGGGAATGAAGGATTCTAAAAACATAATAAAAAAAGCCAAAAAGGTAATGGTCACTAGACCAATCGATGACCCGATAGAACGTAACCGAATTATAGCTGAAGAAAAAAGAAAACTTCGTGGTCGCATTCTGTTCTGGCTTACGCTTATTATCTTGGCGATTCTAGTATTCTACATATTATCAGCAACTAACCTTTATAAATGAATTTATCAAGATATACAAAACGAGCGATTTTTGGAGGAATACTTTCTCTTGGCATTATTGGATTAGGTACCTACATGTTAGGCCATCTCAGCGGATATGAGGCGAAAGTTCTTATAAAGGCAAGTCTTTCCGGTTTGAATACGCTTTGCAATACCATAGTTTTGGCCTCTGCCACTATATTGGCCTTGATGTTAACTCTATTGGGTGTTAGCTCCGATACAAATTCTAGACTGAAGGACGATCACTACAAACACATTCTGCAAATTGCCAAATTGGATACAGTTATATTTGTTGCATCTTTATTGTTCTTCTTGATTTTTAATCTCCCGGTAACGGAAAGTGATAATATTCCGAGTGAGTGGTTCAGCATAATTTATTATATAACGCTTGGTGTTAGTACGGTTTTAAGTTCTGCTCTAGTTGTGGTAGTATTAATGTTATACAACACAATTGTGAATATCATCACGATTGTCGGACTTGGAATTGAGGACCACCCACTTGTAGGCAAAGAGGAGGATTCGGAATGAAAAATTATATTCTTATCCTTCTGGCTTATAGTTTGGCAGCGGTGGGAATGGCCTACATTCCTATTTTAGCTAAAAAGTTGAAAGTTAGCTTTGCATTATTATTGCTGCCGATTGGATTTTTTATATTTTTTTTGGGCGTGCCGATAGATTGGCCCGAACCTATATGGCAGCATAAGTGGGTCAAAATTATAACTGAGATAATCGTAGTGATTAGTCTTATGGGGGCTGGTCTAAAGATTGGTTTCCGATATGGTCGTGAACATTGGAAGAACCCTTTGCGTTTAATTTACCTAACGATGCCGGTTTATATTCTTGGCATCTTCGTTCTTGCATTCTATTTTCTTGGATTTAACGGGCCAGAAGCATTGCTTATGGCCGCAGTCTGTGCACCTACCGATCCAGTTTTGGCGACCGATTTGCAATTGGAAGGGGATGGCGAAAATGGCGAAAAAAATACTGGCTTGCGTTACCTACTTACGGCAGAGGCGGGTCTTAATGATGGTATGGCATTTCCATTTGTTTTTTTTGCAATTCTTTGGTCGAAAACAGAAGCTTTCGACCAGATAAATTTGACCGAATGGTTTTCTTTTTATCTCATCTATAAAATCGTTGTCGGTATTATAATCGGTTCTTTTTTAGGATATCTATACAGTTGGAGTTTAAAAAAATTGAATAGGGCTAAGGACAAAGCATTGAGCGGTTTCATAGCAATAGCTTTGGCCCTAGTAGCATTTGCATTGGCGGAATCAGTTTTGGCATACGGATTTTTAAGCGCGTTTTTTGCTGGTCTTTTTGCACAATACCATAATCATCGAAAAGGAGAAGAGCATTCTAAAACGGAGATGCTTTTGTATACTGAGGAAACAGAAAAATTTCTTGTAACTCTTTTTATATTATTGTTTGGAGGATTTTTAGCAACTGGCATTCTGACGTATATTAGTCTGGAGGCGATTATTGCGGTTTTATTGATAGTACTGGTGTTGCGCCCACTATCAGGAATACTCGCCATGATTCCCACCAAATTTGAAACGAAAAAAAAATGGTCAGTAAGCTTTTTTGGAATTAAGGGTATTGGTTCAATATTCTATTTATCATTCGCTTTGTATGAAGGCAATTTTGAATCTCAAAATGAATTGTACGCTATTGTATCCCTAGTAATTCTTGCTAGTATAATTGTTCATGGAATTACTGGCCCACGTGTAATTTTATATTTTCAGAAAAATAATCCGGGATGAACATCAATCTGTAAATCCAACTTCGATTTTGGCGCATTAATGAAAGTAAATTCGCAAAGCAGTTCTTCTGGTACATCCTAATTTGTTACCTTTTAAATGTATTCTGATATAGGGTCAAGTCGAATTTGACGATTTTTACCTAAAAAATTGCTATGAAATTTTTAGAGCGAGATCCATACGATTTGTATCGGACAATGCATTCCTTCGTTGACTTAAAAGGCTATAATATATCATCTAGAGGTTCAGCGAAGTCGAATCGAATTATACAACAGTTTAGAAATTTTATATTACGAAAGGATTATCCTTGTGTAGGAGCACAAGCCGCAATGACAGGGAAAACTTTAGCAATGGGCATTTTCTCTTCTTTGGAGAAGGACGAAACCTTATTCAATATCTGTGTTGGTCTCTCGCAGTATTTGTCCACATTCAAGGAAAAGCCTAGTTTTTTTTAACGTATGTTGCCATTTTCCCTGAATCTAAATTTGAAACCGAAAAAATTTTCGAAGATGGATTATGGAAATTACTTCAGCAAGTGGCACTAATTGACCAAGAATATTTCGAATGGGATGCTGTGGTTAGCTCGAACCCAAGCAATGAAAAATTTGCATTTTCATTTGGCGGAAAGGCATTTTTTCTAGTAGGGATGCATCCTAAAAGCAGTCGAAAGGCGCGTCGTTTTAAATATCCTGCTATTGCATTCAATTAACAGGAACAATTTGAAGGATTGCGGTCGAAAGGGCGATTCGACGTTATGCGGGATGCCATCAGAAATCGAGAGATGCAATTTGATGGAAGTATTAATCCTATGCTGTCGGATTTTGGCGAAGGTTTACAGGCCCCTCAGTACTCCGGAAGGGAAGTTAGTAAAGATTGGAAATGCCCTTTCAAATTTTAATAATATGGAAATTAATAAAATTCCCCCTCGCTCCGGTGTGGCCTTTAAACTTTTAAAAGGACATTATCTAAAAGTAATTTGTCCTGAAGGAGAGCAAGTTTCCGATATGGTAGCGTTTAACGCGAACGACCTATCGGAAAAAATTAGTAATGGCAAAACGATGGACTATGAGGAGACACTTAGATTAACAACCGGTAATTTTCTTTACAGTAATAAAAGCAACAAAATGTTGGAGATAGTTGAAGATTCTTGCGGTGTGCACGATTTTTTGCTTGCCCCCTGTTGTTCTGAGACATTAAGAATATTTTACGATATTAAAACTAAAGAACCAACTTGTCATGGTAACCTCTATGAATCATTGTCAGAATACGGTGTGGACAGATGGGAAATACCAACAGCCTTCAATATTTTTATGAACGTTGAAGTTAACGAGAAACTCAAACTGAAAGTTTCTCCACCTAAAGCTGAACTCAACGATTATGTTATCTTCAAAGCAAATATGGATTTGATTATAGGATTGACGGCCTGTTCGGCAGGTGCTTCGAATAATTACAGTTTTAAACCAATTGATTACATTATCCTTACGGAATTATCTTGATGAATTTAATTTGCTAGATTGCTCTCTTGGCTTGGTTTATTCCTTATAAAATCACCCTGCAAGGTAGCTGCTACTATTTTTAACTTCATCATTGAGGTTCTTATTGATCAAAATACACTAATCAATATCGTCAGTGTAAATCATGTATGATTAATTAAAATTAAGGACAATCAAAAGACTATGAAATCGGCGGAAATAATTTTAAAGATTAGATAGACATTCATAATTGTATTATTCAAATAAGTTTATAATCTGGTCGGAGCCTCTAAATATTAATTTTCTCATATGTCAGCAATCCTACCATATTTTTAAAAGTTGACTAAACC
>ENA-ORXM01002640-ORXM01002640.1-marine-metagenome-genome-assembly--contig:-NODE-2640-length-20133-cov-3.991125_pt1 | contig 20133 bp, 25 predicted proteins | sample MGYA00237867_ERZ511480 | MGnify/ENA primary metagenome ERZ511480 (study PRJEB26309, sample SAMN06266103) | marine metagenome | isolation source: Algal blade | place: United Kingdom:Sidmouth, United...
CGCCCTTTGTTCCATGCTCACTGTTTTGGGGTGACTGCGGGAAGTTGGGCTCTTGGCATAATATGCCCTCCAATCCTCCCTCCAAACCCAGACGTCAGCACCGCGCTGACGCCAAAAGCATAGCATCGAATTGAATGACCGGTGTCAGAAGGAACTAGGACCGGCCATCTCTGCGAGCGCATTAGGCCGCGAAGAGCCCACTTTTACGGGTGCTGCGGTTTGCATGAGTGTCTGCTGTTTACTTTTTGTGGATGTTATCGGACACAGCAGTCAAACGCCGCGCATTTATGATGGTGCGGCATTTGTTCCCTGAGACGCCCGCCACTGCCATGCGATCCCAACGATGGCGATCAGGGCGATTAACTGAATGCCCATGAAGAAGACGTTGTCGAGATCGGGTTTGAGGTTCATCGCCACGATCATGACCATCGTCAAAAGGCCCACCACAATATTCGCCCATCGATTGATCCGATGCGGCAACAGCAATGCGAGGATCGTCATCAGGATCGGGATCTCTATCATGAGCCACCCTAACAGCATCAACATGTCCGTCACGACGACCCCGTCAATTGTGCCGGACATCATCTGATCCAGCATGCCGGGGCGGATCAGCTCGTGGATATCGCGCGCAAAGAAATTCAGGATAATGAATATCCACAGGACCGATAAAAGGATATGGGGATTGGCATTATTGTACGTCATTTCAAGTCTCGTTTCTTGGTGTTGCAGGCCGGATAGAAGATAGTGACGAATGCTTTTACCGATGTTTTGGCGGCCTCAGCATTGCGCGTATGAAGATTTCTGCGGCAATCAGATTGGCCACCCATGCGAAGATCATCAGCCCGTCGCGTAACGGTCCCATCGCCTCGGAGCCCGCAACAATGATCCAGGCAATGCCCAAAACGGCTTGGGTCGACGCGCCCTGAGCGATGGCATAGGCCCGCACCAGCGATGCGCTGTGTTGGAAAACTTTACGCGATCTGATGGCGATCACGGCCCAGATGATAAGCCCGATCATTGCCGTACCCAGAACCATTCGCACCCAGTACAGCGCGGCCCCCTGAAGCGTTTCGGGGAAGGCATAAAAATGCGTCATCCACAAACCCGTGAGCGCAGAAACACAACCCGCCGCCGCGACCACCCGCCCCAAGGCGCGATGTGCCGCCGGACGCTGTCGGCGCAGGCTTGGCAAGAACTGGAATGCGCCGAGCAAACAGAACAGACTGCTGGTGAGGATATGCAGAACGACGGGTGTCGGGGCAAGCGATGCCCGCGGATTATCTGGTGCGATCTGCGGCCCGCCTGCAAGCTCAAGAACCCGTATCAACCCGCCAACGACCGGAATGAACGAATAGACAAAGATTACACTAAGGACGATCCACTCAGATTTTCTCAGATGACTGGTCGGGGCTTTTCGGCTTGGATTTATCATATCGGCCTCCGCGCCCAAAAGGCAGTGCTTGCAAGGCCAGCGGCGCCAAGCCGGACCGGTTGGGAACCGATATTGATAAGCCGGCATGCGTGCAGCCACGCGATGCCCTGTTGCTCTGGTATCGCCCATGTGCGCCAAAAAAGCTGCACGAGTGCGCCAAAAATCGACGGGCGTGTCACGCAAAGGAACACCATTCCACCCGGTTTAAGAACGCGAACCATCTCTGCGAGGGCGCATTGCGGATTTGGCAAATGTTCGAGAACATGCGCGGCCATCACAACGTCAAAAGACTGGTCCTCGTAAGGCAATGACATAACGTCAGCTTGCCGAAGGTGCGGGGTCAGTCCGGCATGTTGCATCACAGACTTGGCCTGCCCGAGCATTTCAGCAGAGATATCAATGGCATGGAAATTAGCCGGACCCTTTATCAAGTTGCTAAGCGCAATCGAAAGGCTCCCGTTTCCGACGCCGCAATCAAGGATCCGCGCCTGTGGTTCAACCTGTATGACATCTCTGACAACACGGGACGCCAAAAGGGGTTCGCAATATGCGGCATTCAATCGAAACAGGCGCGCCGTCCGCGCCCATTTTCCCGAGACGGCGTCGTAACGGCTGGCGAGGTCCGTTGAAGACAGCGGGCGTCTGCTTATGTGAACTTCCCAAGAACCTGCGCAACAGGTCGCCATGGGAATTGCCTTTTGCATGGCACGGGTGTGCGATGGCATTTGATTTTTGTTTTTTGAAGTCGTCATTTTTGCTGCCTTAGGTTCATCACTGGCAAAACATAGATCGCGACCCGCCAATACGGAATTGCGTATCTTTCTTGGTTTGGTATACGTAAATAATGGAGTGGAAACGATCAGCCTTCGATTGGAACCAAGCGCGGGCGTTTCTCGTTACCGCTGAAGAAGGATCGCTATCCGCAGCCGCGCGCGCCCTTGGACTGACGCAACCAACGCTGAGCCGACAGGTCGCGGGCCTCGAAGAAGCATTGGGTGTTACACTTTTCGAGAGGACATCGCGCGCACTGCTGCTAACGCAATCGGGCGTGAAGTTGCTCGCTGATTTTCGGGCGATGGGCGATGCGGCAAACAGCATTTCCCTTGCAGCCACAGGCCGATCCCAAGCTGTGACCGGACATGTGTTGATCTCGGCCACAGACCTGATGGCAAGGTATTTGCTGCCGCCAATTCTGAAAAAGTTACGAAAAACCGCACCCGATCTTCAGATCGAGATCATCGCGTCAAATGAGTTGAGCGATTTGCGGCGGCGTGAGGCGGACATCGCAATCCGTCATAGCCGACCAAAAGACGCGGCATTGTTTGCAAAACGGCTCCACGATAAAAAGGCACATCTTTTCGCGTCAAAAGATTACCTTGACGAGGTTGGCCGTCCAGAGACGTCCGCTGATCTTGAGAAATTGACATTTGTTGGTTTTGACCAACCGGAACGGCGGCTTGGATTGATGGCGTCACGTGGCGTGAACCTGACCACCGCGAATTTTAATTTCTCGACGTCGAGTGCCACACTGGCACTTGAATTTGTCCGGCAGGGCCTTGGCATTGGTCTTCTCCCGACCGAAATAAGCGAGCATTGTCCGGAACTCGAAAACCCCTATCCGGAGTTTGAGCCAATCAGTATCGAGACATGGCTGGTGACCCACCGCGAGCTCAAGACAAATCTACGCATTCGCGTGGTTTTTGATCTACTGGCGCAAGGTATCGGTTAGAAATATCGAGGCTCCGTCACCTGTTGAAACTGGAAGGCGAAAACCGCCGCTATCCCCCGAGACTGGGGCATCGCAAGGGAGGTCCCAGCACAAATGCGACGTCAAATGCGGAGGTTTGCGCGATCGCCGCGAAATCACACTTTGTTCGCAGACTGCGAATTCGATGGGACATGACAATGCAGTCGTAGAGAAAGTCCGGTATGGTAAAGCCGCACCGCTGCGTTTTCTGGCATCACCAATGGCCACAATGGGTCGTCCTTACGAACGGCCCAAGTATTTCGGTTTCAATAGCTCCCGCGATTTCGAAAGCACCTTTAAGCTCAACACCAATATATCGAACGGTGCTGTCCAATTTCGTATGTCCAAGGAGCAACTGCACGGCGCGCAGATTGCCAGTCGTTTTTGTAGATGAAGTGGTCCGGCAAAACAGGACAGCGTGCCAAGATGTATCCAACCTTGAATACGAGATACGGAAATGACGAATTCTCGGACAAGCAAGAAACCCGAAAGGCGGCATGAAACTAACCCGATCACATCTTAGCCGAACCGCGAAACTGTCCAAATAAGCAGGACCACTTCACTATGCGTTTTTCATCAAAGGCGAACGCGCCCATTGGCGCAACTACATCTGACGGCGGCATAGTCCGCATACCGGACCATTGCACAGAAACTGTAACATTGCGTGAGGTTGGTGTTTTTGGCGATGCGGTTCGCGGTCGTTAGAGAGTATGGTTGTAACAATGCGACTGCCCGAGATGTTACAACATCGTTTCCAACGCCGGCATGCAAGTCACGAAATTTCAATGGCTTAACGGCTGTGGCGGCGTGTCGCAGTGCAGCATTTTCTATCACATCCTCACGGACGCGCGATGCACGGCCCTGTGAGTGGAACTGGTAACCCTTAGGGCGCTAGTGTTGGGACAACGCAAACAAGCGTTCTTGTTACCAACACACTGAACTCAAAGGAAATAACCCATGTCCAATATCTCAAAAACACTCGTTCTGGCATCTGCTGTTGCAACTGCTGTTGCTGGTGTCGCAACACAGGCCGCTGCTGCTGGCGACGTTAAATGCTTTGGCATCTCGCTTGCTGGCGAAAACGACTGTGCGGCTGGCCCTGGCACATCATGTGCTGGCACATCCACTGTTGATTATCAGGGCAACGCATGGACGCTTGTTCCTGAAGGCACATGCGAAAGCACAATGATCGAAGCAATGGGCGACGAGCCTGCACGCGCCGGTTCCTTGGTTGCATTGGATCGTGACATCCCTGCATAAGCAAAAATGTGGTAGGGTGGCATGACTGCCCTACCGCGCCCCTGACGTTTCCCCTGATTTTTGGTGATCTCCATGCTTGATGCGACGCTTCCCCTCACGCTCCCTGCCCGTCCTGGCGTTGGGTATAAGGCGCAGCATTACATGGATATCATCCAAAATCCGGGTCCTCTTGGCTGGCTTGAAGTGCATGCGGAGAATTACATGGGTGACGGTGGCCGCCCGATTGCGCAGCTGCGCCAATTGTCCGAACAATTCCCGATCTCGGTCCACGGTGTGGGCCTGTCGATTGGCGGCGAGGGCGCGCTGGATGCGGATCACCTCGCGCGGCTGAAACACCTTGTTGGCTGGCTGAACCCTGCCAGTTTTTCCGAGCATCTGGCGTGGTCGACCCATGACAGCCATTTCCTGAATGACCTGCTGCCCCTGCCCTATAATGCCACCACGGTGGCGCGCGTGGCGTCGCATATTGATCAGGTCCAAGACACGCTTGGCCGTCAGATGCTGCTGGAAAACCCGTCCAGCTATCTCGCATTTACCGAGAGCGATATGGACGAGACCGACTTTCTGGCTGAACTTGCCAAGCGCACGGGCTGTGGCCTGCTGCTGGATGTGAACAACGTGTTTGTCAGTGCAACCAACCTGAAGACATCGCCGCAAGCGTACATCGACAACTTCCCGCTGCATGCGGTCGGTGAGATGCATCTGGGCGGGCACGACGAAGACGAGGATGAACACGGCGCACCGTTGTTGATCGACAGTCATGGTGCTGCGGTGGTTGACCCTGTCTGGGCATTACTGGATTACACGCTGGCAAAATCAGGCCCCAAACCGTTGCTGATCGAATGGGACAATGACGTGCCCGCATGGGACGTGCTGGCGGGCGAGATTGCCCGCGCAGACGGCGCGCTGGCGCTGGTATGACCGTATCACAAACCGCATTCCGCCAAGGCTTGTTTGACCCTGAACTGCCTGCGCCCGTCGGCCTGATTAACCCTGACGGGGGCCAAGCGACCAAACGGTACGACGTGTACCGCAACAATGTGGCCGTCAGCTTGTCAGACGCGCTGGAGGCAGCGTTTCCGGTCATCCGCAAACTGGTGGGCGATAGGTTTTTCCGCGCCATGGCAGGTGTTTACCTGCGCAAGCATCCACCAACATCCCCGTTGATGATGTTCTACGGCGATAAGATGCCGCAGTTTCTGCGCCGCTTTGGTCCAGCCCAGCAACTGGCCTATCTGCCCGATATGGCCAAACTGGAATTGGCGATGCGACATGCCTATCACGCAGGTGACGCGGACCCCATTGATGCGGCAGCGCTTGGCGCGCTGGCACCGGATCAGTTGATGGCCGCAAAGCTGGCATTTGCGCCTGCGACGACTGTGATCTCGTCCAGCTTTCCGGTTTATAGCATCTACCGCGCCAATACGGACCCGAGTGCGCCCAAGGCTGTCATGCAGCCCGAGGCATTGCTGATCACGCGCCCTGCGTTTGATCCGGCGGTCCATTTACTGACCCCTGCCAGTGCGACCTGTATCACAGCGCTGCAAAAGGGTGACCCGCTTGGCGTTGCGATGTCGACGGCGGGCAATGATCTTGATCTTGGTGCGACCCTTGGGCTTTTGCTGGGCCAAGGCGTTGTAACTACACTTACCTGAAAGGCCATCCCATGTTTGCCACCTATCACCGCCTGACTGACAGGCTTGCCCCCGTTGGCGATGCAACGCTTCCGACGCTGTCGCGACTGACATTTGCAGGCGTTTTGCTGATGTATTTCTGGAATTCTGGTCTAACGAAACTGGGCGAGGGTTTTTTCGGTTTTTTGATGCCGCGGTCCGGCGCATATGCGCAGATTTTCCCCAAGGCGTTTGAAGCGACGGGCTATGACACCTCGCAGTTGACCATGTTCCATTGGGCAGTTGTGACTGGCGGCACGATTGCGGAATTTGTGCTGCCGTTGCTGATCGTTGTGGGTCTGCTAACACGTTTATCGGCGATCGGCATGATCGGGTTCATCATTGTCCAATCCATGACGGATATCATCGGTCACGGCGGCGAGGCTGGTGCGTGGTTCAACCGCATGTCTGGCGAATTGATCGCGGACCAGCGGGCGTTTTGGATATTGGCCCTGCTGATCCTTGTATTTAAAGGTGCGGGGCCGCTTGCCCTTGACCGTTTCTTTAGAAATGCGCCTTAGGCTCGTCGGGTTTACCTGCTGCTAGTGCTAGGATGCCGCCCAATGCTGCAAAGCCGATGGGGAACATGGTGCCGACGTTAAAGCCAAAGCCTGTGTAGAACAGCACAGCCCCGAGCAACATCAGCCCGCCGCCCCAAAGCGCGCGGGCCTTTGCCATGGCCCCGCCTGCAATGGCAAGCAATGGCGCCATAAAACTGGCAAAGCGGATGAGGGCGGGGTTTTCGAGAGAAAACAGCTCGTTCACCTCTGGGCGCGCCTCCGACAACTCCGCGTAGCCAAAGCCGAAGAGGCCCACGAAAATACCCATCAATCCGGCGATGAGGCCGAGCACCATTGCTGCGTTTCGCATGTTTATTCTCCTGTGGTCCCAACAAATGTGGGGTATTGGTTAATCGGTTGCAAGCACTTGGGCTGCGACGTCGGGTTTCCAACCGATGGTCCAGACGCCTGCTTTTTCAATCACGGGACGCTTGAGCAATGTCGGGTGTGCCGCAATCAGGGTCTTGGGATCGGCGGCTTTCTCTGCATCCGTCAGCCCGCGCCATGTTGTGGACGCGCGATTAAGCGCCTTGTCACCAAAGTTTTCAATGATTGCATCAAGGTCGGCGGTGGAAATGCCGTCAGCACGTACATCTATGACCTTAAGCGGTTGATCTGACGCAATAATCGCCTTGGTCGCCTTGCGGCAGGTGTCGCATGTTTTTAACCCGAAAAATCGCATTTTTTACCCTCTTGTTTGTTGCCTTTTGCACAATCGGGCTAGGTTTATCAACAGACTGCGTAAAAGGAGACACGTCATGGCAAGCGGTACAGTGAAATGGTTCAATACAACCAAGGGTTTCGGGTTCATCGCGCCCGATGACGGCGGGGCGGACGTGTTTGTGCACATCACGGCGCTCGAACAATCCGGTCTGACAGGCTTGGCTGACGATCAAAAGGTCGATTACGAGCTGGTTGAAGGCCGCGATGGACGCCAGATGGCAGGCAGCATCGCCACGAAATAGCGCGCAGCCTTCGGGCATGGCAAGTGTTGTCAGTCCAAGAGGTCGCGGACCTGCGTCGGTGACAGGGGAAACAGTGGATTGCCCGCCTCAATCGGGGCGGGTTTTTGCGTTTGCACAGGTGTCGGTGCCGGCTGTGGTGCGAAATCAAACATATTTTTCATCCTTTGGTCATCCCCTGTCTGTATGTCTAAACGATGGCGGGATTATGGATTAGGGGAGATTCCGGCGGGCGTTCCCCCAAGCTGACGTAAGGTCATATTTTACTGGAAAAAGAAGGCTGTCCACCGCGTCACTTTGACCGTTTTCTGGTCTGTCGGCGGCGTGGCAAGGCGCTCTGCCGTTTGGGACAAACGGTCAAGCATTTCTGCCTTGATATGCGGAAACTTCGGTGTGGACTTTGACGTTTGGTTAACTTGCATCGTGTGGCCCCCCAGAGGCTATGACAGTTGATAGAGCCAATTTACGGGATGCGTGTTTGGGGGTGCATGGGAACCCGAAATTCGTTTTCCCCGCACGTAACGTCACATTGATTTTATCGTTTCATATGAATGGGATAGATGAAACGCGGGGCCGAATTATTGGTGACGGTTTGACGGGTAAAAATTGAGGTTTGAGAGGATTGTTTCGGGGGTGGAAACATTGAAGCAAGTGGACCATAAAAGCTATCGGGCTGCTTTGGTTCAAAGATTACAAATTCCTGTAAAAGTCGATATTCCGATTAATCGATACGTCGAGTTGAGGATTCACTCAGGTGGCTTGATTTCACAGAATCTTTATAGTCCTCCAATCAACCAGGCAGTTGCTAACAGATTAGTGACTCAATTTCTTCAGCTTTTCGCGCAGCAACCTCAGAACACTGATTAAAGATATTGCCATTGATTTTGTCCACTGAGTCGTCAGGCAGCTTGATCGTTGTGTCTGATGATCGTGTCCCAGATAATACAAGGACTAACTTGGGGGATAGAACCAAGACAAATTCAAATTTTTCCTTGGACATCCCAAATTTACTTGCCCTCCATTCCTGCTCGGACGGTTCAAATCGGCACAAAGGCAAATCCCCAATTACAAATTCTCTGTATGGGTTTTCAGGTGTTGCGTAATGAAAGCCAAAATCGGCAAACATCTCTTCCGCGATATTCAACTCTCTGGTTAGTAGTACTACTTGTTTTAGTTGACTCGGAACAACAAACTCACTTGAAGGTTTCAGTCTGTCGGCCAAACTATACAGTCTTTCAGCTAGTTTCATATGCGAGGAATTGGCCAAATTTTTTGTCACTAAGGGCGAACGCACAAAAAAATTATAGCAGACCTCTAACAGGAACTTTCTTTCAGTTGCGCTTACGCAGTCTTTAAGCATGGTGTTCGCCAAAACCATCCGTTTTGATACAATTGGCCTCAATTTATTATCAACTTCGCTTGCAAAAATATCTTCGATTTCTTGCGAGCGCGTTCCATCTTTCAATTCCAAAGAATATAGGTGTGGTTGCCAAAAAACGCCGTCGGGGTTCCTCTCTACAATGCCTTCGACCGTTGAAGCCTTGGAATAATAGTGAAGCTGTGTTCGGTTGAACCTAAAAAATCTTAAAATGGCTTTCGGCACATGATGATGTCGACGTTTCGAACCCATTTCAATTGCACCCTGCTCGGTTGAAGTTTCAACTCAACCAACAGCCTCCATGAACTCGCGCCATTCGCCTTTGGACATGCCGGATGTTTCTTGGGTGACCTCTTCGCCTTTTAACATGCGGCGGATGCAGTCGAGGGCTTTGCCGGACATGGTGGCGCCGCCGAGGCGGTAGTCTTCGAATGCGCCGTAGGCTGCGGGAACCCAGTCGGCCACGATATTGCAGATCGCGTCAGCGTAGACGCGGATTTCATATTGGGCGTGGCTGTCGGCGCGCAGGCGCAAGAAGTGGAACAGGTTGTGCAGGTCCACCTTCCAATACCACTGCGTGTAGATGTTGGCGGGCAGGTTCATGCGGGCAAGTTCGCGTGCGAGGCCTTGTTTTGCGTTCCCGTCGGCGTCGGTGTCGCCAATCATTTCGGCATAATGGTCGTAGGTGCGCGCGGCATCGCCCTTGAGGATTTCAAGAACGCGTGCGGCTTCATCACCCGTTAAGGCTTCGCCCCTACCTTGATTATTGATGACCGATTGCGCGGCCAGCTTGTCTTGTTCGGGAATATAGAATTCGCGGTCAAGGATCGAATAGCGGGCGGAGTATTCGTTGACGTTGGCCGTGCGGTGCCTGATCCACTGGCGGGCGACAAACACAGGGAGTTTGACGTGCAGCTTGATCTCGCACATCTCGAAGGGCGTGGAATGCCAGTGGCGCATCAGATAGCGGATGAGCCCCTCGTCGTTTTGCACCGACTTGGTCCCCTTGCCGTAGCTGACGCGCGCGGCCTGACAGATCGCGGAATCGTCACCCATATAGTCGATGACGCGGACGAACCCGTGATCAAGCACCTCGTGGGCGTTATAAAGGTGTTTTTCCATACCTTCAGAGACTGCGCGCAGCGTCGGTTTCGTCTGGGCGCGAAGTGCGTCAATTTCGGCCTGTTGATCAGCTGTTACGGGCATGGTTCTGTCCTTTTTTTCGGGCGACAATGATTCTTTGCTATGCGACTACGACAACTGTATATGCGCAACACCAAGACGAAAACCGCCATATGTCGTCGATGTTATTGTGTATAGCGCCCTGTCCTACGTTGACAGTCCACCTGCAAGTAACCACTAATATAATCAATCGTAGTTTGAAATATCGGAACAGAATTCATGAAATTAGTCGTTACCACACTGCTGAGTGGCATGATGTTGTTGTCGGCGTGCGGCAACACAAACCCTTTTATGGATGATGTCGAAATAGATCCGGTTGTTGTGCCGGATACAGAACCAGACACCGATACAGATACAGATACGGTCGACGATACAACGTTTGATATTGTCGGTGGTGGTGTGCCTGATGGCGTGGACGGTCCGGTGGTTACCGTTGATCAATCGGTTATCCGGTATGAAGAGATAAACGAAAACGGCGGCGGGCGCGCCCAAGAGTTTTCTTATAATTCAGATGACGATGAATTTACGGTCGATAACTTGGCATTCGACGGCGAGGATGCGTACACGCGAGAACCGATCCCGGCCATTGCAAGTCTTGGCCCGAACGAGACTTATGCCGTCTATAATGCGGCGGTAACAGTTCCCGACTTTCTTGATGATGATGCGGTATCACAAATTGTCCCATACCGCGCAATTTTAGGATTTAGTAACGCCCAAAGCACGAACGGGACACCACGCACGTCTTTTGCGATCGTGCGGACTGGCGGTTATACAGATTACGGTTTTGGCGGTTTTATTTACCAACGCGACGGTAATGTTATTTTGCCGGAAACAGGCCAAGCGCGCTTTAATGGCGACTATGCCGGAATACGTATTTTTGACGGAACCGGCGGGTTAGAATATGTCGAGGGAAACATGTACATCGACCTCGACTTTGATGAGCCGACGGACGCCGTCGCAGGTGTGAAGGGGTTGATATACGACCGGACGGCATTCGACCCAAGTGGCAACCAAATTGCGTCCAGCGGACACGGAGAGATCACCGCCATCGGAGAATTGCCGTTGCCGAATGTCAGCTTTGTCCTGAATGGCGACCTCGGGAATGCATCGGCCGACGGTGAGTTGACTGGCGGAATTGCGTTGAACGCCTATCTTGATGAAAATGGCGATGTCGTCACGTATGAGAGTGGCAACTACTATGCTATTGTCGCTGGCGATACGACACAAACCGACGGCGGTGAGATTGTTGGCGTCGTCGTTATGACGTCAACCGACCCGCGCGATGAGGGTGTTCGCGGCACCGCACAAGAAACGGGTGGTTTCATTCTTTACCGTGACGATAGCTATATCCCGTAATTAGAGATGAAGCTCTTACCTTTTATCCTTGTGATTGCCGTCGTTTTTGGCCCCTCAAGTTTGGCGGCGCAACGCATAAGCACCACGCAACTTACACCTGTTGAAATGCGTCTGACAGCAGTGGATGCGTTGCAAACCGGCAAGGCAACGCGCGCGCTGGCGATTGCAGAGGCGCTTTTGCTCCGCGACTCTGATGATGTGGTCGCTTTGCGCGTGGCAGGCCAAGCTGCCCTTGAAATTGGTCAATCCACAGTCGCGTCCAAGCACGCACGCCGTCTATTTCGCTTGGTAAATAAGCCAAGTGAAAAGTTTTTTGCGTCCCGCCTCGTGGCGCTCGCAGAAACCCGGCAAAGCAAGTTTACCACCGCGCAGTTCTGGCTGCGGCGCGCGCACCAATTTGCGCCGGATGCCGCAGCAACACGGTCTGTCACCGACGACTATCGGTTTTTGCGCAATCAGAACCCGTGGTCGATGTCATTCCGGTTTGGAGCAAGCCCTACAAACAACGTGAACAACGGTGCACGGACAGCGACCACCGAAAACGGCGGTGCATTGACGCTATCTGCGGCGAACGTTGCATTGGCGGGGTATCAAGCATCAGTTGGGGCGGGGTTGCGGTACCGTTTGCACGCAAATGCATCGTCCGCGACTTTTGCCAATGCAAAACTCGACTATCAGACCTACGCATTTAACGGCGAGTCCGAAGCAATACTTCTGGAAGAAGACCTCCAGATCGAAGGCAGCGACTACGCATTCGGGACGCTTTCATTCGGGCTTAATCATCGCCGTATTTTTGTCGATGGCATGGACCCGACGGATTTTAGCGTCACCGCAAGCAAAAGCTGGTTTGGCGGCGATCCGTACCGCCAATCGGTTTTAGCGTCCATTTCGCAAGGATGGAAAATTGGTGACACGGATCGGCTTCAATTTGCAATCAGCCGCGAAAAACAGACCCGCATCGACGGTGATGAACCGTTTGACATCCATATCAGCAGCCTGACGGGAAAGTGGCTGCACGGGTTTGAAAACAACGATCGTTTGTCGATTGGATTGACGGCGCGCCAAACACGATCGGCCTCTGCTCCCTCGGACTATGACACACGCAGAATCCGTTTTGACTATGATATAGCCAAACCAATTGCGGGTGTTTCGATTGGCGCCGGTGTCGAACTTGAACAGCGCGATTATAATGTCGCATTTGCGCTGCGGCAATTCTTACGTCAGGATAAGTCGCTGAATTTGAACATGTCTTTTACATTTGACGAGTTTGAGTTTTATGGCTTCAAACCACGTTTGGACCTTAGCGTACGACGCACCGACAGCAACGATGATCTGTTTGATCGCGACACGCGCACCATCGGGCTTGGTTTTCAATCGTCGTTCTAAACCGTTGTATGCGGGCCTGACCGTGTTACCTTTGCCCCGATCATAAGGAGCGATGACATGAGTCTACGGTATTTACACACAATGGTACGGGTCAAAGACCTTGATGCCTCAATCGCGTTTTTTGCGCTTTTGGGCCTGAAAGAGACCCGGAGAATTGACAACGAAGGCGGGCGGTTTAGCCTGATTTTCATGGCCCCCGAAGGCCAGGAAGAATGCCCTGTCGAACTGACCTATAACTGGGATGGAGATGAGGGGCTGCCGTCAGACAGCCGCCATTTCGGGCATCTTGCCTACGAAACAGATGATATTTATGCCCTTTGTCAAAAGCTGATGGATCATGGTGTGACGATAAACAGGCCACCGCATGACGGGCGTATGGCGTTTGTCCGGTCCCCCGACAACGTGTCGGTCGAGCTTTTGCAAAAAGGCGATAACCTTCCGAAGGCGGAGCCTTGGGCCAGCATGGGGAATACCGGCACTTGGTAAGGGTGCTTGCGGCATGGGCAGGTTTGGCAAGCGTTCTGGCAGCCCCCGCTGATGCATGTCGATTGGCGCTGATCCTTGCGATTGATGTGTCGTCGTCCGTTGATGCCGCCGAAGACCGGATGCAGCGCGACGGGGTTGCCAGCGCTCTTATTGACCCTGATGTACAAGCCGCGTTTTTCGCAAGCCCCGATCCGGTCGCGGTCATGGTTTATGCGTGGTCGGGGCGATACCAGCAGACGGTTTTGCATGACTGGTCAATCGTGCAATCGCCGCAGGATTTGCAGCAGATGGCCCAATCGGTCGCCAATGCCCCGCGATTGCATGACGATTTCCCCACCGCGATGGGGTATGCGCTCGGGTTTGCGTCAACCCAATTTGCGCGCGGGCCTGCATGCTTGACCCGCACAATTGATATTGCAGGCGATGGTATCAACAATGAGGGGTTCACCCCCGATTTGGCCTATAATGCATTCGCCTTTGATGGCGTGACGGTGAACGGACTTGTGGTCAAAACGGGTGATGACGGACTTGTGTCCTATTTTCACGACAACGTCATCCACGGCTCTGGTGCATTCGTCGAAGTCGCAGATGGATACTCCGATTACGCACCGGCAATGCGGCGTAAGCTGCTAAGAGAGTTGACCGCGATGATTGTCGGGGTTGCGCCCCTGTCGGGTAATTCGAAGGGATGAAATTGTTTGCCATCATTTTGTGCCTTTGGGCCGGAGTAACGGAGGCAGCATGCAGGCAAGCATTGGTTTTGGCGCTCGATGTGTCGGGATCCGTGGACGATGCCGAATACCGGATGCAGCGCGATGGTTTGGCCGACGCCTTGGTATCGGATGCAGTGCGCAAGGTATTGGTAGATCGGGGAACAGCCCCTGTCGATATCACGGTATTTGAATGGTCAGGCCCGACCCATCAGGTAATCGTTCAGCCGTGGATAAGCATTGCGGACGCTGCCACCTTGGGACAAGTGGCGAACCGGATCAGAACAGCGCCGCGGATCAAGGGCGTTTTAACCACCGCAATCGGGTCTGCAATGCGCCACGCGCGCGACCTGCTGCAAGAGAAGAAGCACTGCTGGCGCAGGACAGTGGATATTTCCGGTGATGGTGAGGCCAATACCGGCCCTCGCCCCCAAGATGTGAACGACATCCCCGACAGCATTATTATCAACGGCTTGGTGATCGGCGCAGGTGATCAGTTTAACCGTGATGAACGGGTTGCAAATGTCAAAGAGCTTTCGGCTTATTTCAACAGTTACGTGATCCGAGGCACAGATGCGTTTGTTGAGGTTGCATTGGGGTTTGAAGACTACGCAAATGCGATGGAACGCAAACTGCTGCGCGAGCTTCAGAGCGTTGCACTTGGTCAGGCCCCCAATAATCAAACGATCACCAAAGGCTTGCCCTTATATGAAATGCCGCGGCAGCGGCCCCTTTGGATCAAGCCCCGCTAATAGATGTAGCGGATTTGTTCGGTCCAGTATCGCTCCACACGGCGAAGCGACGTTGTGATGTCATCGATTCCCTGATGGTCCAGCACCCCCCTGCTCATCAATCCGGCCGCGTGGGTCGCGAATAATTCGCCCACCACTTTACGCACTTCGCGCCCTTTCGGTGTCAGGCTGACACGCACAGAGCGACGATCAATTTCAGAACGTTGGTGGTGCATAAACCCCGTATCCACCAGCTTTTTCAAATTATAGCTCACATTGGACCCTTGGTAATAGCCACGGGTTTTCAACTCTCCTGCTGTGACCTCGTTGTCGCCCACATTAAACAGCAACAGCGCTTGGACCGCGTTGATTTCCAACATACCGACACGTTCAAATTCGTCCTTGATCACATCCAGCAAAAGCCGGTGAAGCCGTTCGACAAGGGTCAACGAATCCAGATAACTGTTCATAAAGGCGGCGGCGTGCAGGGTGCCGTCCTTGCCATCTGCTGCGTCTACGTCTGTGTGAATGCTCATGGGTTTTATCCTCCGACTATAACTGCTCGGAGGATACATTGACCCAGATTTACGAAAATTCGGTTAAGTCCAAATGTGCTTATTTTACTGTCGGGCTTGTCAGTCCTTTGGCCCCTGCAGCAATCATCGTGATCAAATCGAGGTATCGGGCAGGCACGGGGCTATTACCGCCGACCCATGCATATAGGTCGTGATCGTTTTCGGCGATCAGCGCATCATAAAGCCCAAGCCCCGCGTCAGTCATCCCGTCGAGGTGGCGCGTGGCAAAATCCGACAGGATCAGATCCATCTCCTTGATCCCGCGCCGCATCGACCGCATCCGCAGCCGCTTGATCATCACATCACGTGGTTCAGCCATAATCAGCCTCGCAACATCAGGCGCAGCTGCTTTTCCAACCGCCCCATTTCGCTTGCTGCGTGCGACATCTCGGTGCGCAATTTGCGCATCTTACCAAGGATCGCGGCCACGTCCGCGTCATCGGTTTGCACGGTTGTAGGCTCTTCGGGGCCATCGCCCTCGCCTGTCAACAGCCACACAAGTGATACGCCCAACAACCCTGACAACATCGACAAGCGGTTGGCGCGCGGCTCCTTGAGGTCGTTTTCCCAAGCCTGGATCGTCACGGTTTTCACGCCGATCTGTTTGGCCAAGGTTGCTTGGCTATGGCCCGCGGCCTCGCGCGCGCCAGCAAGGCGGTCGCCGAATGTGGCCGCGTCTTCGCTGAACCAGCCTGCGTTTTCGGGGGAAGTTGTCATTTCGTCGTCCTTCGTGCTTGCGTCATGTCGTGGCCTCACCCTATGACATGGATACCGTTTCATTGCCACCGGATGACCGATATGACCTTTCTTTCTGCGACACTCGACCGCGTTAAACCATCGCCGACCATCGCTGTGACCACAAAAGCCCAAGAGCTGAAGGCCGGCGGGCGCGATGTCATCGGGCTTGGCGCCGGAGAGCCGGATTTTGACACGCCGCAAAACATCAAGGATGCAGGCGTCGCAGCCATTTGCGAGGGTAAGACGAAGTATACCGCCGTTGACGGCATTCCCGAACTTAAGGCTGCGATCTGCGCCAAGTTCAAGCGTGACAACGACCTGACCTATACGCCCGCCCAAGTCACCGTAGGCACAGGCGGCAAGCAGGTGTTGTATAACGCATTCATGGCCACGCTGAACGCGGGCGACGAGGTGATCATCCCTGCGCCCTATTGGGTGTCCTACCCTGATATGGTGCTGCTTGGCGGCGGCGAACCTGTGTTCATCAAAGGCGTGATGGAACAAGGCTATAAGATCACTGCCGCACAGCTTGAGGCCGCGATCACGCCCAAGACGAAATGGTTCTTGTTTAACTCTCCGTCCAACCCGACGGGTGCGGGATATTCATGGGATGAACTCAAGGCTTTGACCGATGTGTTGATCCGCTATCCCGACATATGGATTTTGACCGATGATATGTACGAGCATCTGGCCTACGGCGATTTCAAATTCTGCACACCCGCGCAGGTGGAACCCGCATTGTACGACCGCACGTTGACCATGAACGGCGTGTCCAAGGCCTATGCCATGACAGGCTGGCGCATCGGCTATGCGGCGGGACCGGAAATGTTGATCAAGGCGATCCGCAAGGTGCAGTCACAATCCACATCCAACCCCTGTTCGATCAGCCAGTGGGCGGCGATCGAGGCGCTCAATGGCACCCAAGATTTCATCGCGCCCAACAACGAATTATTCGTCAGCCGCCGTGATCTGGTGGTTGAAATGCTGAACAAGGCCCCCGGCATCGTGTGCCCGAAACCCGAAGGCGCGTTTTACGTGTATCCATCCATCGCGGGGTGCATCGGCAAAACATCCCCCGCAGGTGTAGTGATCGAGAATGACGAATTGTTCGCGACAGCACTGCTGGAAGAAACAGGCGTCGCCGTGGTATTTGGCGCGGCCTTCGGCCTGTCCCCCAATTTCCGCGTCAGCTATGCAACGTCGAACGCGGCACTCGAAGAAGCCTGCAAGCGGATCATCGGGTTTTGTGAGGGGCTGAGCTAGCCACTTACTCCGACAAGGCTTCGAGCAAGCGTTGCATCAAAACCGGTTTCACATCCTGAAACCGGAAACCGCATTTATAAATAACTGGACGGGTTGATCGCGGCCCAAGCATCTGCCGACCCGCCCCCCAATCCGCCCATTTACCAGAGTGCAGCCCTGCCCGATAGGCAGATACAGCACCTTCGCTATAGGCAGCCTCTAACGATTGGGTCGCGGCCAAACCAAGGCTGATTTCCGATGCGATATACGGCGCAAGCGCTGCAAAATCGCTTTTGGAGACACAATAGTTGAGGTTTTCATAAAGCGGCATGTGAACGCGATCAACAACGTCATCAACCGATGTAAGATTGCGTGCCCCGATCATGAAATCAGATGCTGTTTCTTCCGAAAGCCTCCAAGGGAAGTTCACAAAAACAACGGGATGAGACAGGTGCGTCGTTAGCCAGCCAAATCCAAAGGAATTTGCATCGTTGACCATGATGCGGCCTGATTTTGCGACATCAATAGCACTGGCACGATGCCCAAAAGTAATATCCTGCTGAGCAGCGAGTTCTGAAATCCGCAACTTTGCCTGCGAGCTTAGCCCTACAAACGAATCCGAGATAGTCGTTTGGAACAAGCCCTCCATGAATGGCCAGTCGAGGCGACTTTGATAGAAGGCACAGTCGCGGCAAACAAAATCGCGGGTGCCACGCGCCCAGTCCATTTCACGCGCGCCGCTAAATCCATTGCGCACAATCCAACCAGACCCACGCACATTGTCAAAACCCGACAAGAACGAAAGGCTCGATGCGCGCAAATCAGTTATTACTGCACCGTCAAAATTCACATTTTGCAAATGATAATTGCGCACCCCTACCCCAACAATAATAGGCGCATCACGCTGCGGCTCATCCCACAGGTTGTCGCCTGCGTGTAACTTTAGTCCCGAAAACACAGGCGGATTCACACATCTATTCGCCCGCCATGTCCCGACCGTTTGGCACGACAAATCGGTATTGATGACGCGGTTGCCTGCTTTGACCAATGTATTAAGCGCGTTGCCTTTACCTATATCGCCGCCAGCAGGTGTGAGCAGGACCTCCCATGCCGTCGCTACCTGCGCCAGTTTGCGGAACTCTGCCTCTTCGGTGCGGGCCACACGTTCTTCGGCGCGAATGCGGGATTCGTAGTAAAGCCCGATGAGGGTTGCCAAGAACAGCCAGATGCCCAGTGATGCCAGCAGGCGGGTTGCCCACATGCCCTCAAACCAGCGGACACGCCGATGCAGACCTGACGTCCAGCCCGTATCGGGCGCAGGCTCTGGCAAGCGGTCGATGACGGCGTCGATCTTGGCCTCGAGGCGGTCCATGCGGGTGGGCGGTTTGGGGGTGCTGTCTTGCGTCATAAAATAACCTGGGGTGTGAAAACACAAATATAATAGCCACAGCAGTCTGCAGGTGCCAAGCGGTTGGCTTTGCCTGCCTGCATGACGTCAAATCTGGCATAATGAATATCACAGCAAACCTGCCCAGCCGCGCCTTTGATGCGACGGTATCATTTTAGCGGCGCTGGGGTTTCGCCAGATGTTTCGCGATATTAGCTGTCTGATCTTGGCCTTGGAGGCACAATGGATCGCGTTTTTTGCCACATCCTGACCTGAACCCGAAAACCAGCTGGTTTAGTACATGTTAGCGGGTGGATGAACTTGATGCGCTATATGCGCAGTTTGGCGCCGCAGGATTGCCCGCGGACCGGACGCCGATCCCCCGTCTGACCCCACAAGAAAATATCGGTAACGGGTTGCGCATGTTTGCCTTTATCGACAGGGATGGTAGCTTATGGCGATGCATCCAAGGTGAGACGCGCAATGAGCTCTGAACTGCCCGAATATTACTTTCGTATCCGTGAAAACGGGGCGGCTGTGTTCCGTGTGGACACAGAAAACCGTCAGCGCCGGATCGAGATGGATCAGATCGCATTGGTCAACGTCAACAAGGGCGAGGTGAAGCCGCATGGCGACCGTGACCTGACCGACGCGGATATCGCTGCTATTCAGGAATGGCTAGATAAGCGCGTGGCCCTGCTGGCACAGCGCGATATCGACGATATTCACCGTGCCGTGGATTACATGAACGTGACGACCCAATGGGTGCAATCCAAAGCATCCGAGGCGCAGCTTGAGGACGTCACAGATGCCCTGCTTTTGGCGATGCATGATCTGCGGTCGGTGCTTGTGCGCAAAAAGGCGGACCGTTTGCTCAAAAAGCATGAGGCCGAGAACGGTTAGGTGATAAACACCGACCGCTTCCAGAACCGCCACAGCATCAGCACGGCCGCCACCGTCAGCCCGACGACAAGCCCGAGCCAGATACCAACGCCGCCCATGCCCAGCGGAAACGCCAGCAAGTAGCTGATCGGCAGCCCGACCACCCAATAGCTGATCGTGGCCATAACCATCGGCACCGTGGTGTCTTGGACGCCGCGCAAAAGGCCAAGAGCGAGAACTTGGGCCGCATCGACGACTTGGAACAGCCCCGCCATTGCCAGCAGCGAAATACCGATGCGCAATAGCGCCTCTTTTTCCGGCTCGGTCGGGTCGATGAACAGCGCGATCAGCGGCTGCGGGATCAAAAGGAAGACGCACATCGTGGTGATGGCAAACAGGGCTGACATGCCGATGGCCATCTTGGCACCACGGCGCAGGTTTTCCTC
>ENA-ORXM01002643-ORXM01002643.1-marine-metagenome-genome-assembly--contig:-NODE-2643-length-20099-cov-4.860753_pt1 | contig 20099 bp, 18 predicted proteins | sample MGYA00237867_ERZ511480 | MGnify/ENA primary metagenome ERZ511480 (study PRJEB26309, sample SAMN06266103) | marine metagenome | isolation source: Algal blade | place: United Kingdom:Sidmouth, United...
AGAACCTACTTCAGATGGGCCTGCGAACTTATCATTGAGTTGAATTTTTGGCTCTGTGCCATAAACTTTCGCATATTCTTGCGATGGTTTTCCAACATAGATATAAATTACTCTATCCTTCTTGTCTAACTTTTTAATCTCGTTAGCATTAGGCAAAGTATTTTCCACCTTGATCGTGTTGTCTTTCATCACGGTTACCGTCATAAAAAAGAACAGAAGCATAAAGACAATATCTGGCAATGACGCCGTATTAACAGCTGGCAAATCACCACTTTTCTTCTTACTGAACTTAGACATATTAAATTATTTACACTTATTGATTAGTCGATGTTTCGGCCTCAGAAAGCTTTTGAGGGAAAAGATCTTGAATCTGCTTTACCTTATCCTTCAACTTTTCTTTTACGCTAGGCGCCGTTTGTTGATCCAAATAGTCAGCTTCCATCTTCGTGAATTCTTGGCCAAAAAGACGTTGTGCTTCTCTATTTCGCAAATCATTATAGGCCCCCACCAATTCGTTTTGAACCGTTATGTAGGTGCTATATTTCGTTTCGCGGTCATTTTTCAATGAGATAATCGCTTTCGATGGATTATCAGATGACTCCGGGTTTTTCTTTCCCTTACAGTAAGTACAAGTTCCATCACCGTTATTGTCCAAGAAATCCATAGCTTTTAACCTTAGGGCCTTAAGCTCTGTAAGTTCGTCATCCACAAGCAACTGACCATTTTTGTTGATCAATACTTGAAAAATGTTCTTTTGCTTGATTACAACATCATCTTCCGGCGGCTCCATCGGCGGCAACATACGATCTAGTCCTGCATCAGTTTCTATAGTAGTAGTTACCAAGAAAAAGATGAGTAACAAGAAAGCTATATCTGCCATGGATCCCGCATTTACTTCGGGTGCTCCTCCTCTTCTAGCCATAATATTTTTATTTACCTGTTGCTTTTTTTATTGCTCCCCATGCTATCACTACAACTGCAATTAACAATAGAAGACCAAACATATTAATTCCTGCTCCTACACTTCTTATTGTACTTTCAGTTGTTTCAATCTTGTTTTTGCTCATCATTTCCTCAACACTAACATCAGTACCGCTAGCAAGACCGTATGCAATACCTAATACTACGAGCAATCCTACTATTCCCATGAGCGACTTTTTAAGTCCACCTGGAGTAGAAACCATGTTTTTCAATCCGAAAATCAAGGTAGCTAACACCGCAATAGCCAACAAAATGTAAGCTAACCAATGCATAGCGTTCATTCCACCGCTTTCCATTGCTTGCTCAAAGGGCATATCGCCATCTGGCATAAAAAACAACAGTACAAAAGCAATGACACTTATTACTATTAATCCAATTTTTACAATTTTATACATTATACTTTGGTATTAAGTGCGACAATTATTTTTTGTGATCTACCAACATATCAATCAAAGAGATTGAAGAATCTTCCATGTCATTTACAATACTGTCAATCTTGGCAATAATGTAGTTGTAAAAAATCTGAAGTATAATTGCGGTAATCAAACCAAATACTGTTGTTAATAAGGCTACCTGAATGTCACCTGCAATTAACGAAGCACTCAAGTTACCTACTGCTGCAATTTTCTCAAAGGCTTGAATCATACCAATTACGGTACCCATGAAACCAAGCATCGGTGCAATGGCGATAAATAAAGACAACCAAGAAACGTTTTTCTCCAATTGACCCATTTGAACACCACCGTAAGATACCACTGCTTTTTCTGCAGCTTCTACACTCTCACCAGCTCTTTCAAGACCTTGATAATAGATTGATGCAACAGGACCTTTTGTATTTCTACAAACTTCTTTAGCAGCTTCAACACCACCAGAGGCAAGTGCATCTTCTACTTGTTGCTTTAATTTTGCTGAATTAGTACTTGCAAGATTCAAGTAAATAATTCTTTCAATTGCCACGGCAAGACCTAAAATCAAACAGATCAATACAAAGCTCATGAAGCCAGCACCACCTTTGATATATTGCTCTTTCAAAACTTGAGTAAAGCTTCGATCACCAGAATCAGCAGCATCATCTTGAAGCATAACTGTGGTTGCGGCAACTGTTGTTAGATTTGAAACTACTGCAGCAGTAGTTGTTTTAGCATTTACAGTATTTGTAGTTAATACAAACAACCCAGCCAACGCTAGGATAGAGAATAATCTTTTCATTTCGTTCAAACTTAAATTTAGTTAGTTAATCAATCGGGTTAAAGATAAAAAAAAATAGCAATAATAAAAGTAAAATTTAAATGCAGAGAGGAAGGGATTCGAACCCTCGATACACTTTTGGTGTATACACACTTTCCAGGCGTGCGCCTTCGACCACTCGGCCACCTCTCTAATTAAAACACGCATTGGTTATGCAATAGCCACAATGCCCGTTCTCTTGCCCTTTTTAAGGGTTGCCCAAATAACAAAAAAAATATTAGTTGATGAAATTTAAGCCGTTATTTTTATGGAGACTATTTAGAGCACTCTTGATTCGCAGGAAACCTATATCTCACCATTAGGCACTAGCTTATCGCGTTCATTGTATTTCGCCCCTTAAGGAAGTTTCAAAAACCGTTTTGAACATTTTGTGAGACACATTGCTACCCAAGAGATACATTAGTTTCGCAATAGCGGCTTCGGTAGTAATTTCTTTACCGTTTATGAGCTGAAGTTCTTCAAGCTGCATACTGGTTTCATAACGCCCCATAGCAACACTTCCCCCAGAACATTGTGTTACATTTACAATATGTATTCCCGAAGCTATAGCCTTTTTCAAACCGTTGATAAGCCAAGCTTCGGTCGGCGCATTACCCGCCCCGTAGGTTTCCAATACCACTCCTTTAAGTCCCGGTATATTGAGTACGCTGTTAAGCACGTCAGCACCGATACCCGGAAACAGTTTTAAAATGACCACATTACGGTCCATATTAGTATGTACCTTGAATTTTTTCCTACGCTTGTGGGCCAAAAGGTATTCATCATACACTTTCAGGTGAACGCCCGATTCAATCAAGGGCGGGTGATTCAATGAGGCAAAAGCTTGAAAATGCTCGGCATTGATTTTTGTGGTTCTGTTGGCACGATAGAGTTTATACTCGAAATAGAGCCCAACCTCTCGAATCACCGGTACTCCCTTTTTTTGAAGTGCGGCGATTTGTATCGCGGTAATCAGGTTCTCTTTCGCGTCGGTACGCAGGTCGCCGATGGGTAATTGAGACCCCGTAAATATGACCGGCTTGTTTAGATTCTCCAACATAAAACTCAAGGCCGATGACGAATAGCTCATCGTATCGCTACCGTGCAATACCACAAAGCCCTGATGGGTATCATAACATTGCGCTATCAAGCTCGCCAATTCGACCCATCGATCGGGATTCATATTCGAAGAATCAATAGGCATTTCGAAAGAGGTCGAATCAATATGGCAGTCTAATTGATTGAGTTCGGGAATGCTTCTCGACATCGTGTCAAAATCGAAAGCCTTTAAAGTGCCGCTGGTATAGTCTTTTATCATACCTATAGTACCACCGGTATATATCAATAGGATTTTCGTCATATCTTCGAATTAAAGTTCAAGACCGAGTTCAAGTTCAAACTCAAAAGTATATAGTTTTCTTAGGAAAAATTCAATGTTCAATACTGCACTTGGTAGTTTCAATGTTCAAGGCAAAGATTATTTTGAACACTGAATAAGTACTGCCTACTTCCACAGCAAACTGCCAACTTTTTCAAACCCCAAAGACCTCTTTTGAATTTTCGGTAGTAATCTTGGCAATTTCTTGCGAAGTTAGTCCGTACACTTCAGACAGTTTTTCCAATACATTAATAAGGTATACGCTTTCGTTACGCTTTCCCCTATACGGTACGGGGGCTAGATAAGGCGAATCGGTCTCTAGTACGATATGTTTTAGCGGGATTTGATTTAAAAATCTATCGATTTTTCCGTTCTTGAAGGTTACAACGCCACCAATACCCAATTTCATATTATAGGATATTGCCTTTTGCGCCAGTTCAAAAGTGCCTGTGAAGCAGTGGAATATTCCAAAAAGCGCATCGTCTTTCTCGCTTTCCAATACTTCGAAGATTTCGTCAAAGGCATCTCGACAGTGTATAACAATAGGCAGTTGGTACTTCTTGGCCAATCGAATCTGGTACCGGAAGGCTTCCCGTTGCTGTTCGAAAAAAGTTTTGTCCCAGTACAGGTCGATACCGATTTCTCCAACAGCATAAAAACGATGTTCGGCCAACATTTCTTCGACGTGCGATAATTCCTCTTGATAATTCTCCTTGACATGGGTAGGATGCAAACCCATCATCAAAAAAACATGCTCGGGATTCGCCTTTTTCAAAGCCAACATAGCCTTGGTATAGGTCGAATCGATAGCGGGGATAAAGAATCTTTCGATTCCACTATCGATAGCTCTTTGTATTACCGCTTGCCTGTCTTCATCAAAAGCTTCACTGTATAAATGGGTATGGGTATCCGTTAAATGCATGCTGTAAAAATAGCTTTATCTTTATAAAAGAAAATAGATAATTGAACAGTCTGGATAAACGCTGAAAACTAAGAAAGATAACATACTTATCGAGAGTATAACAAACCTAAAGAGTCTCTGTTCTATTTTCTTCATTCTAAAGCTCACCTAATCAAATCGAATCAAAATATTTATAAAACATGTCTTCCCTCAAAAAATTCCTCCGGAAAAAAAAGTACATCAAAATACCTTTGGTGCTGACCGAGACCAATCATTTCGAGATTACGGCAAAAATAAATGGCGTCACCGGAAGGTTTATTCTAGATACTGGAGCCTCTAATACCTGCGTAGGTTTTGATAAAATCGAATTCTTTAACCTGACTTCCAAAGAATCAAAAATAAAGGCGGCCGGTGCCGGTGCCACCAATATGGATACCTTAATCTCGACACAAAATAAAATAGCAATCGGTGATTGGAAAAAGAAAAAACTTAAAATCGTGCTTTTTGACCTCGGTCATGTCAACGAAGCACTTACCATGCATAAAGCCTTACCTGTAGATGGTATAATCGGAGCCGATGTACTCAAAAAGGCAAAGGCCATAATCGACTACGACAAGTCTTGCGTGTATTTAAAAAACAAATGAGAATTATTCGATGCCAATCGCGAGCAATTGATAGCGGAGTAGTTGGTCAAACATCTCAAAATGTATTATACACTACATCTCCAAAGCCCTCTTCACATCATTGTCCATCAAGAGTTCTTCAGGACTCTCCAAAGCTTCTTTCACCGCGACCAAGAAACCTACCGATTCCTTACCGTCAATAATACGATGATCATAGGAGAGTGCTACATACATTATTGGCGCGATGGCTATGGCGCCATCTCTAGCGATAGGCCTTTCTACAATGTTGTGCATGCCCAAAATAGCGCTTTGAGGGGGATTGATTATTGGCGTCGATAACATGGAGCCGAAAACTCCACCATTTGTAATCGTAAACGTACCTCCCGTCATTTCGTCGACCGTAATATCCCCTTCTCGAGCACGTATGGCCAAACGCTTCACTTCCGATTCTACACCGCGAAAAGTTAAATTCTCTGCATTTCTGATTACAGGTACCATTAATCCTTTAGGGCCGGAAACCGCTATACTAATATCACAAAAATCATAGGAAATCATTTCCTTACCGTCAATCATGGAATTCACTGATGGAAATTGCTGGAGTGCCCTCACGACCGCTTTCGTAAAAAACGACATGAAACCTAAGCTCACCCCGTGCTTTTCTTTAAAATCTTCTTTATACTGCTTTCGCAATTCGAAAATCGGCGACATATCGACCTCGTTAAAAGTGGTCAACATAGCCGTTTCGTTCTTGGCCGATACGAGTCGTTCCGCTACCTTTCTTCGTAGCATCGATAGTCTCGAACGGCTCTCTCCTCGATTTCCACCGGTTGGAGTACCCATCGAAGGTACCGCATTAACCGCATCGTCTTTCGTAATTCGCCCATCTCTTCCGGTACCTTTTACGGCAGAGGCATCCATTCCTTTTTCACTCAATATTTTTTTGGCCGCAGGTGAGGCTACTCCTGAAGCATAAGTCTCTTTTGCCTGTGGAGGTTGTGGTGCCTTTTCACTATCTTTTTTGTTCGGAGTTTTTTCCTGTTGCTTTTTCAAATCTTTTTCGGCAGCTGCACCGGCGCCTTCATCGCCTTCGCCCATGGTCGTATCTGCCCCATCACTTGCACCTTCTGGCTTTGCCCCTTCGGTATCGATAAGACATACCACTGCACCGACCTCAACGGCATCACCTACTTCTGCTTTTAAGGTAATTGTACCGCTTTCTTCCGCAGGTAGTTCAAGGGTCGCCTTGTCCGAATCGACCTCGGCAATGGCTTGGTCTTTTTCAACATAATCACCGTCTTCTACCAACCATTCGGCAATCTCTACTTCGGTGATGGATTCGCCCGGGGAAGGGACTTTCATTTCTAATATCATGCTACTGTGTTTGCTTTGTTATATTTTAGGTCAGACCAGTCAGGTTTCGAAACCTGACTGGTCTTTTTTTGTCAAGCTTCGGCCCCTTCTTTAGGTTTTGGCTTGGGCTTGGTCATATTGTCTTTTTGCTTATCGAAAACATAGTCGATAACTTGCTGATGTCGCATCTTTGACCTTACCGCACTACCGGCAGCAGGCGAGGCGTAAAACCTTCTAGAAGCTACCCTGAATTTCTGGAAATCGCTAAAATGCATCATCATATGGCTCCAAGGGCCCATATTCCGGGGTTCCTCTTGTGCCCAGACCAAATCATCGGCCTGATCATATTTTTCAATTACTTTTTTCATTTGCTCTGAAGGCAACGGAAACAACTGTTCAACACGCACTAAGGCCACATCATCTCTTTTATGTTCCTCTTTGGCCGCCAAAAGATCATAGTAAAATTTGCCGGTACAAAATACCACGGTCTTCGTTTTCTTCACGTCAGCAGTGACATCGTCAATGATTTCTTGAAAACTTCCTGAAGTCAGCTCTTCGATGGTCGAAACTGCTTTCGGGTGACGCAGAAGACTCTTCGGTGTAAATATGATCAAAGGTTTTCTAAATTCCGCTTTCATCTGCCTTCTTAGTATATGGAACATTTGGGCCGGGGTAGTCACATCGGCAATGTACATATTATCGCGTGCGCATAGCTGCAAGTACCTTTCCATACGGGCCGAGGAATGTTCTGCACCCTGACCTTCATAGCCATGCGGAAGCAGCATCACTAAACCGTTCTGCAGTTTCCATTTATCCTCCGCCGCAGAAATGTATTGATCGATCATAATCTGCGCGCCGTTGCTAAAGTCACCGAACTGGGCTTCCCAAATCGTCAAGGTATTCGGGCTGGCCATGGCGTACCCATAATCAAAACCGACAACACCATATTCAGAAAGTAATGAATTGTAAATCTGAAAGTGTCCTTGCTTCTCCGAAATATGATTCAGTAACATTACTTCTTCTTCGCTTTCCTCTACTTTCATCACCGCATGGCGGTGCGAAAAGGTACCACGTTCCACATCTTGCCCTGACATACGTACCCCGAAACCTTCTTGCAATAAAGAACCATAGGCCAGAAGTTCACCCATCGCCCAGTCTAACCTATCGGTTTCAAAAAACATCTTTTTACGGTCCCTTACCAATTTTTCGACCTTGCGCAAAAACTTTTTCTCTTTAGGAAGTTCCGTGATTACTTTGGCTATGTCCGTCAATTTCTTTTTATCGAATGTGGTATCGATTTTGTCCATCATTTCCCATTCGCGAACGTTTTTAAATCCTTTCCATTCATCGGCCATAAATGGAGTGATTTCCGTCTTATCTTCCTTTCGGGAATCTTCCAGCTCTTCTTCAAGGGACGATTTATATTCCGCTTCCAACTCCTTTACATAGCCTTTTTCGATAACCCCTTCCTCCAACAGTTTCGCGGCATAAATATCACGGGGGTTGGAATGCTTAGCTATCGCCTTGTACAATTTCGGCTGTGTAAAACGGGGTTCATCACCTTCGTTATGACCGTATTTACGATAACCGAGAAGGTCGAGAAAAACATCTCTATTGAAACGCATTCGATATTCCAGCGCAAAAAGGGAAGCATGCACCACCGCTTCCGCATCATCAGCATTTACATGCAATACCGGACTCAAAGTGACCTTGCCTACATCGGTACAGTAGGTCGAACTTCGGGCATCTAAATAATTTGTGGTAAAACCGATCTGGTTATTAACGACCATATGAATGGTGCCGTTGGTTTTATACCCATCAAGTGTTGCCATCTGAACTACTTCATACACTAAGCCCTGACCCGCGATAGCGGCATCGCCATGGACTACGATTGGCAGTACTTTTGAAAAGTCATCGGGAAAATGGGCGTCTTGCTTTGCCCGCGTTATACCCTCGACCACCGCTCCGACCGTTTCTAGGTGCGAAGGGTTCGGGGCAATATTCATCTTGATTTTTTTACCGTTGTCCGTTTTCCGATCCGATGTCCAGCCCAAATGGTATTTTACGTCACCGTCGAAGATTTCCTGTTCATAATCCTTTCCATCGAATTCACTGAAAATATCTTTCGCAGCCTTTCCGAAAATATTGGTCAATACATTTAATCTTCCTCTATGAGCCATACCCATTACGAACTGTTGAACACCTAACTCGGCGGCACGTTCCACGACAGCATCCAAGGCAGGAATGAGCGATTCATTTCCTTCCAAAGAAAACCGTTTCTGGCCCACATACTTGGTATGCAAAAATCCTTCAAAAGAAACAGCCTGATTTAGTTTTCTTAGAATACGCTTCTTGTGTTCCTTATCGAAATTCGGATGGTTATCATTAACATTCAACCATTTCTGAATCCATTCAATGCGTTCGGGCTTGCGTATGTACATATATTCGACCCCGATGGCATCGCAATAGATCCGTTGCAAATGCTTTATGATATTCGATAAGCTATTGGGCCCTATTCCAATAATCTCGCCGGCATTGAATACCGTGCCCATATCATCTTGAGAAAGACCAAAATTCTCAATATCTAGGGTCGGCTCATACTTTCGGCGTTCGCGAACGGGGTTTGTTTTTGTAAAAAGATGACCCCGGCTGCGATAGCCATCTATAAGTCGAATGACCTGAAATTCTTTCTGTAACGATTCGGGCATTTCAATTTGTTGCCCATTATTGATTGCAGCGGCAGTGGTAACTATAGTCTTTTCTTCGGATGTTTCTAACAATTCCGATGCATTTTCCGAACCAAAATCAAAACCCTGAAAAAAGGCGCGCCAACTGGGTTCTACACTATCGGGGTTTTTCAGGTATTTATCATATAACTCCGCAAAAAAAGAGGTATGTGCGGCATTTAGGAAAGAATATTTATCCATAGGATGGTGCTCTATCTTTTAGCAGGAAACAAATTCCGCTTTTGCTGAATAGACAAAAATACGATATTTACCGATTTTCGGCCGTATCTTAGTATGCTTTAATCAAAAAATAAAGATAATGATTAAAATGTTCCCTAAATGTTCAAAAAATACTTTTTTGAGTCTTTTTACAATGGCATGGGCCGTACTTTGTTTTGGTCAAAACCCAACGGCCAAAAGTGCCTTCTGGAACAAGGTTCGCTTTGGGGGAGGTCTAGGTCTCGGCTTTACCAATGGAGGTTTCAACGCGTCGGTTTCCCCAAGCGCTATCTACCAGTTTAATGACAAGTTCGCTTCAGGTGCCAGCCTTAGTTTCAACTATGCGAAATTCAACGACGACAAATTTTTGGCCTACGGCGGAAGCGTCTTATCGCTTTACAATCCCCTTCCATTTCTTCAACTTTCTGCAGAGCTCGAACAACTACGGGTAAACAGAACACTTGCTTTGGATGAGGGGAATTTTGAGGATAATTATTGGGCACCCGCACTTTTCATTGGAGCAGGATATACGGATAGAAATTTCACCGTCGGGCTCCGATACGATTTGTTGTTTGACAATGGAAGAAGTATTTATGCCAATGCGCTGTTGCCCTTTGTTCGGGTTTATTTTTAGGTATACTTAGCTTTAAACCATACCTTTTGTAGTTCCCTTTTTAAAATCAAAAAAGATACCTGATCGGCCACTTCGACAACATCGGTTACATCGATAGTCTTGAAGGCCTTCTCCGGAACATCTACGATATACAACAGATTCAAATATTCTGAAAAGCGCTCCATAATAAGATAATATATCTTTTCATGTAAAATTTTTTGGAGTTTATCTGACGGGATATCTTTTTCGATTTCAAAAGGTATATTGGCTAAACTGAAATCTTTTTTTAATTGCGCAATCAATTTTGAATATAGTTGACTTTCTTGGGCGCTTTTTAGCAGTTCGTCACTATTTGTAAAATTCATGGCCATTACTTAGAACCTAATTCGCAAAATGTTACCTATTTATAAAAATAGGATAGATGTCAGTGTTTGAATACAAAGTATATTATGAATTAATCGATTGTATTTCAGTACTCTAAAATCACCCGAAATGTCGGTTCGAGTCTTTCTACTTCGCTCAAGACCGACTAAAGTCGAGAACTATTCGATTTCTCGATGTAGGCTTCGATTGCGCTCAAACAGACATTCATTGGCCTATTCAGCAGCTACATAGGTAATTAACTACCGAACTCTAAAAAAGGAAAAATTCTTAGTATCGATTTAAGCCATAGGATATGAAAACTATCTACTGCCTACTGCTTATAAACAACCCCGTTTTTCATCACGAATACTACGTTCTCCAGCGTCTTTACGTTTCTCTCGGGATTTTCGTCGACCGCGATGATATCTGCAAGGAAGCCCTCTTTCAATTGACCGAGCTCATCGCCCATGCCGAGTAAAGTGGCGCCCGTCACTGTGGCAGATTTTATAGCTTCCATTACGGGCATACCAACTTCGACCATATAACCGAATTCCCTGGCGTTTTCTCCATGCGGAAAAACACCCGCATCAGTACCAAAAGCGATAGGCACCCCTTTTTTATAGGCTCTTTTGAACATATCTTGAATCATTGGTCCGATGGCCGCGGCTTTCTTAGCGACAACTTCCGGAAAATAACCTTCCACCTTGGCTTTTTCCGCGACCTGTTTCCCTGCGGTTATCGTGGGTACGAGATAGGTATCATATTGCTTCATCAGCTCCATGGTTTCGTCGCTCATCATCGTTCCGTGCTCGATGGTCTTGATACCGCCCTTTATGGCGCGTTGCATTCCTTCGTCACCATGGGCGTGGGCGGCGGTAAGCATTCCGTAATCCTTTGCGGTTTCCGTAATGGCCTTAATTTCCTCGATAGTGAACTGTGGGTTCTGTCCGCTTTTTGCAACGCTCAATACCCCGCCCGTTGCAGTGATTTTTATAACATCGGCACCGTTCTTGTACCGTTGTCTAACTGCTTTTCTACCATCTTCGGGAGAGTTAACAACACCTTCTTTAGGCCCTGGATCTCCTGTAAAGTCTTTACGCATACCATTGGACGGATCTGCATGACCACCCGTGGTTGCCAACGACTTTCCAGCGGTGAAAATGCGCGGACCGTTTATCAACCCCTTATTAATCGCATTGCGAAGTGCGATATTTACACCACTACCGCCCAGATCTCGAACTGTTGTAAAACCCGCCATTAACGTACGCTCGGCATGGCCAACAGACTCAAATGCCTTATCCGCTTCGTTATCGGTGAATCTTTTCAAATAGGATTTTGGCCCCGATTCGCCCTCCATGTGCACGTGCATGTCGATAAATCCGGGCATTATGGTCTTATTTTTCAGGTCAATGGTTTTATCGTTTGCCGAGCCATCTACATATCCATTTCGGATGCTTTTTATGGTGTTTCCAGAAATGACCAAAGTTTTTTCGGAAAGCAATTTTCCCGATTCGGCATCGACAATAGTTCCGCATTGCAGGTAGATATCCTGTGAATAAAGAACCTGAACAAGGAGTAAAAAAATAAGGAAGAGTGGTTTTTTCATAGTATACGTATTTAAACTGTTTGGTTTAGTTGAGGATTTTCGCAATAGCGGAAAGCCTAAAAAACTACCGTATTGTGAGTCTTCGGTCATGGTTTTCACGTATTGGGGAATACCCTACAATACGCCTTATTCCCTAATTTTTCTTTCCCAATCCCATGCCGATTTCATGGCCTCATCTAAGCTATATTGGGCTTTCCAGCCCAATACTTCATTTGCTTTTGTCGTGTCGGCATAGGCCGAAACGATATCCCCCGGTCTTCTATCAACTATTTTATAGTTCAATTTTTGGCCTGAAACCCTTTCAAAACTTTGAATTACCTCAAGTACAGAACTTCCCTTGCCCGTGCCTAGATTGAAAACTTCATAGTTGTCGGTATTTTTTCCTTCCAACAGGCGTTGCAAAGCCTGAGCGTGGGCCTTGGCCAAATCGACTACATAAATATAATCGCGAACGCAGGTACCGTCTTCCGTGGGGTAATCGTCTCCAAAAACCGATAGCTCCTCCCGAAGCCCGACCCCGGTCTGGGTAATAAATGGCACCAAATTCTGCGGTACGCCAATAGGGTACTCCCCAATTTCTGCACTTGGATGTGCACCCATCGGATTGAAGTAGCGCAATGCAATCGCATTCAGCCCTGGTGTTACTTTACAAGTATCACTAATAACCTCTTCTCCGATTTGTTTTGTATTGCCATAGGGCGACTCGGCCGGTTTTACCGGCGCATCTTCGGTAATTGGCATTTCATCGGCCTGCCCGTAAACGGTACAGGAAGAACTAAAAATAAAGCTCGATTTCTCTTTTTTGGAAAGCTCCTTAAGTAGATACACCAACGTTCCAAGATTATTTTCATAGTACAATAAGGGCTTTTGAACACTTTCTCCGACGGCCTTTGAAGCGGCAAAATGAATAACGCCCTCAATATCATGGTGCCTTTTAAAGAAGTTCTCAACCATAGCTTTTTCCCTGAGGTCTATTTTTTCATAGAGGGGCATCTTGCCCGTAATGGCAATGATGCCCTCCAGAACCTTTTCGGAAGCATTAGAACAGTCGTCGATAATCACAACTTCGAAACCCTCGTTTTGTAGCTCTACTACGGTATGCGAGCCTATAAAACCTAGACCTCCGGTTACCAGTATTTTCATAAACAATTCTTTATTTTATGCCTTTTGTTAGGGAAATCTATTTAGTTTTTAATTGTAAAGAAGTTCAAGCGCAAGTTCAAAGAATTGCTACACAGGACTTCAATGATTGACCTTCCTCCTCAAATCAACCATTCACGAATGCGATAACCGTCTTTGTAATAAAATCGATTTGTTCGTCATCCAATTCCGTGTGCATCGGCAGTGATATGACCTCTTTTACCAATTGATCGGTAACAGTAAAATCTGTTTCCCTGTATCTTTCATCCGCATATGCCTTTTGTTTATGTAAGGGAATGGGGTAGTACACCCCACATGGAATTCCGTTTTCACCCAAATGTTTTACCAATTCATCGCGTTTTCCATTCGTTATCCGCAACGTATATTGATGAAATACATGACAGTCGCAGCTATCGCAAATACCTTCACAGCCATTGACCGTCTTTGGAACAATGATGTTTGCCTCAGAGGTAAAAGCTTTGGAATATTTTCGGGCTGCATCCCTTCTCTGGTTGCAGTATCCATCTAGTTTTGGAAGTTTGGCCCGTAACACCGCTGCTTGCATCGAGTCTAACCTTGAATTTACCCCGACAACATCATGATGATAGCGTTCGTACATTCCATGGTTGACAATACCCCTCAGCGTATGTGCCAATTCGTCGTCGTTGGTAAAAATAGCCCCGCCATCACCGTAGGCCCCAAGATTTTTTGAAGGAAAGAAAGAGGTGGCACCAACATGACCAATGGTACCAGCTTTCTGTTTTTTTCCGCTTTTAAAACGATAGTTGGCACCTATGGCCTGAGCATTATCTTCGATTACAAAAAGGTCGTTTTTTTCAGCTATTTCTAAAACGGCATCCATATTGGCACATTGGCCGAAAAGGTGAACGGGCACAATGGCCCTGGTCTTCGGCGTAATCGCTTTTTCGATTGCTTCAATATCGATATTGAATGTATCGGGATAAACATCGACCAGCACGGGAGTCAATTGCAACAATGCAATAACCTCTACCGTTGCGGCAAACGTAAAATCAGCCGTAATGACTTCGTCCCCAGGTTTCAACCCGAGGCCCATCATCGCAATTTGAAGGGCATCGGTACCATTGGCGCAAGGTATTACGTGTTCTACATTGAGGTATTCTTCTAAATCTTTTTGAAAAGCATGCACCTCGGGGCCGTTGATAAAGGCGGAGGTCTCCATAATATTTGAAATGGCAGCGTTTACCTGTGCTTTAATGCCTTCATATTGGCCGCCCAAGTCGACCATTTGAATTTTTTTCATTTACACCGATTCTTATAAGACCCCGTAAAAATACGAAACCAACTATTATGATTTCATCGAAAGAAATGTAATTTAGCCCAAAATATAGATTAGTGTTCGCCATCTATAATACGATTGTCCAGATTTCTTGGTTCTTTTTGAAAATCTTGGCATTTTTCAATTCCAAAATCAAATTGTTCGTCGAGGGGCGAGAAAAGTCTTTTGATATTTTGCAAGAAGGAATTGCAAAATCCGACAGTACATTTTGGGTGCATGTAGCTTCCTTGGGCGAGTTCGAACAGGGTCGACCCATAATCGAAAAACTGAAGGCCGAATACCCTCTCCATAAAATTGTTGTAACCTTCTTCTCTCCCTCCGGCTATGAGATAAAAAAGAATACCACAGTAGCCGATACGGTTTGCTACCTTCCCATGGATACCCGGGCAAACGCCAAACTTTTTTTGGAAGCCGTACATCCTGATTTGGCCATTTTCATAAAGTATGAGGTTTGGCCCAATTACTTAAAGCTATTGGAAAATAAAAAAATACCGGCCCTACTGGTTTCAGCCATATTTAAGAAGGAACAAATTTATTTCAAGGCCTATGGCGGATTTATGCGGAAGACTTTAAGCAAATTTTCACATTATTTCGTTCAGGACGAGCAATCAAAAGCACTACTGGAATCGATTCGGATAAAGCATGTATCGATTAGCGGTGACACGAGGCTTGACCGAGTTTCCGAGATTTTGGATAGGGACAATTCCCTAGATTTTATGGAAGCATTCAAAAAAGACAAACTATGCTTTATCGCCGGAAGCACTTGGCCTGAAGATGAAGCCATCTTAATCGACTACATTAACAATGCGCCTAAAAAGCTAAAGTACGTTTTAGCTCCACATACTATCAAAAGCGATAAAATTTTAGGGCTAGCGGGAGCATTTACAAAAAAAACGACCCTCTATTCAAAATTGGACAGTAACCATTTGGGTGATTACGATGTGCTGATTATAGACCATATCGGTTTGTTGACCAAAATCTACAGTTATGCCGATATCGCCTACGTGGGTGGAGGGTTCGCCACCGGGCTTCACAATACCCTCGAACCTGCAGTATTCGGCGTGCCGGTGATTATCGGGCCAAATTATAAAGGCTTCAAAGAGGCCGAAGAACTGGTTCTAAGAAAGGGTATTTTAACCATAACGGATAGTTGGTCTTTCGGCGAACTGATTAAAAAACTACTGGAAAATACCGATTTCCGAAGAAAAACAGGAGCCGTTAATGCCTCTTATATAGCAAAGAACAAGGGCGCAAGTGTACAGGTCATGAATCACATCCGCGGCCTACTTTGACTTACTTTATACCTGAAATCAGGCTACTAACCCGCACAAAATTTGTTTATTAGGTTTTTGTTAGCTTTACAGAAACCAGCAAACCCAAGAAATGAATTCCAAGATTCTACGAATATCCCTAATCGCTGCACTAGCAGGTTTTTTATTCGGTTTTGATACGGTAGTCATCTCCGGTGCCGAAAAAACTTTGCAAACCCTTTGGAATTCTTCCGACGCCTTTCACGGTTCCGTCGTTATAGGAATGGCGCTTTGGGGCACCGTCGTCGGTGCCATCTTCGGCGGAATTCCCACGAACAAAATTGGAAGAAAAAACACCCTTATCTGGATCGGCATACTCTATTCGGTATCGGCGATCGGTTCGGCCTTTGCCAATGACCCGATTACCTTTGCCGCAGCTCGTTTTATAGGTGGATTAGGTGTTGGTGCGTCAACAGTTGCCGCACCGGCCTACATTTCAGAGATCGCTCCGGCCAAAGATAGGGGCCGCTTGGTCGGTTTCTACCAGTTTATGCTCGTTTTTGGAATTCTTATGGCTTTCGTTTCCAACGCCGCATTGAGCAATATTGGCGAAAACGCCTGGCGGTGGATGGTGGGGGTGGAAGCATTTCCGGCAATAATTTACACGCTTTTCGTGATTACGGTACCCAAAAGTCCTAGATGGTTGCTGACCAAAAGTCGCGAGGAGGAGGCAAAGACGATTCTGACCTCCATAGATCCCGAATTGACCATTGAGACACTACAGGCCGACATGAACGAAGGTATCGACGAGCATAGCGCGTCCGAAAATATATTCCTTAAAAAATATAGATTTCCTTTAATACTGGCATTTCTTATTGCCTTCTTCAATCAATTTTCGGGCATCAATGCCTTTCTGTACTACGCTCCAAGAATTTTTGAGGCCGCCGGTCTCGGTGAAAGTACAGCTCTGCTTAGCAGTATCGGTATCGGTGTTACCAATTTGATTTTTACGTTGTTGGGTATTTTTCTAATCGATAGATTGGGGAGAAGGCAATTGATGTACATCGGCTCGGTCGGCTATATTATCTCTCTTTCATTGGTGGCGGCGGCTTTCATTTTAGGATGGAAAGGCATGGCCGTGCCCATATTTCTGTTTCTGTTTATAGCCTCCCACGCGATCGGTCAGGGCGCAGTTATTTGGGTATTTATTTCGGAAGTATTCCCCAACCATCTGAGGGGCTCGGGCCAGTCTTTCGGCAGTTCGACCCATTGGGTACTAGCAGCGATCATACCTTCAATGGTACCATTTTTGTTCACCAAAATCGGACCTGGACCGGTCTTTGCCTTCTTTGCATTTATGATGGTCTTACAACTATTGTTCGTTCGTTTTATGATGCCGGAAACAAAAGGGGTCTCCCTAGAAGAACTCAGTAAAAAATTAAGTAAAAGCTGAATCTTTCATCATAGCACCCCGTTTCACTTTATCGAATAAATCGGCTTTACATCGAACGAACACACTAAAAATGAGGTAGTTAATCGAAATAACGACCTTAATTTCAGTTTGCATTGCATTTATTTCTTAACTTTAAGGAAACTATAAGAAAATGGAACAAGAACTCACACCCGGGGTAAAATTGCTGAACACTTTTCTTCGGATAATGGTCGGCTGCCTAGTTTTAATATTGATTGCGATTCCAGTAGCTTTAATATTGGATATCATTGGTATTTTTGATTGACCGATAATCCGATAAAGTAGCTAAGACTTTAATTTAGTATTTAATTTGACTTTTGCCATAGAAAAGACCCTGAGAAAAACAGGGTCTTTTTTCATTTTATACTTGCAACGGAATTTACAGATGCTATTTTCTCTATATACAGAATCTCTGAGCTTAATTCCGTTCGATCTACCCCGCTTACCTCGAACAATATTTTATAATATTTTGGTATTTCTCCAAAATCGTTAATCATGCGTTGTTCCAATTCTTGCATAAGCTTGGTATCGGTAAAATTTTTCAGGCTTTGAGAAGTAGCTGTATCCCAAATACCACCAAATAAATAAATTACATTATTATTCGGTCCCGGTACTTTTGCCATTACCGCATAATCGGTGTGATAAGCATCAGGATTACCGGACGGACTATAGGTCAAATTTCTTGTTTCGGTATTCTGTTTACAGGTGAGTGCATCGCTCGCTACTTCATAGGCACATCCCGACTGTTCCAAAAAGTCTTTAAAAATACCTAAGGTTTTGATCATTCCGATAACAATAAAATTATGGTCCGGAAGTTCTTTCGGATTAAATCGGGAAATCGTACGGATGATGAAATCTTCGTTTGCCCTGTAAAAGACTTTTCCCAAATCTTTTACCCACAGTGTACTGTTACGAATTTGGTACGTATAGGAAATTGATTCGTACCGTACATCCGTTCGCTGGTGCGAAGATTTAAAATCATTAAAATCCTTTGGTGAGTTCACTAACGGATCTCGAATATTGCGTACAAGACCCGTTATTGAATCGATTTCACTATACACGAACAAATCTCCTAAAACAAGAGCGGTAGTCTTATCACTTTCGAACAAATCGGTCCAAAGATTAGTTTCAAATTCAGATTTTGTTTTAGTCCCGATCTTATATATCCAAAACCCAATAACCGATAGCAATAGCATACCCGCAAAAATCAAGGGCACAATCCATTTTCTAGTCTTGCCTGTTTCAACTTTATGAATTGTTCTTGGGTTATCGAACTTTACACGATAACCGCCCTTCGGTATTTTTATAACAACGGAATCATCAACACCCTCATTCCCATAGTATTTTTTCAGTTTCTTCCGCAGATTGTACACGTATACCCGAATCAGGGTACTCTGGGAAGGGTCAAAAGAAGATTTTCCAAAGATTTCGCTAGCAATCGTTGTTTCCTTCGGTATATCTCCATCCAATGTACATTGTACCAAATAACGAAGTAGGTTGGCATAGGTATCCGAACGACCAAAAGACTTGCTCTCGATAACTTTTTCTACGTGTTGTAAATACTGTTGCTTTTCCATGCCAAAACGTTCAATTAATAAAGATAATGAATAATCATTAACAGTTAATGAAACTGTTTTTTAGCCTAGTAATACGCCCATAGAATGTTTATATTTGATTGAATCACAAAACTATATGGTACAATTGAGAAACTTCATATCCGCTGTATTATTTCTTTTTACGCTTTGTAGCTGTAAATGGGATGCTCCTGAAAAAATTGAAACTGCATATGAGAGCCTACCGGAAAAAATCGATTTTAACTATCATGTAAAACCCATATTATCAGATAAGTGTTTTGCTTGCCATGGTCCCGACATGGCAAACCAAAAAGCCGGACTTCGCTTGGATATTGAAAAAAATGCATACGAGGCATTAAAAGGTTCTGGAAAACATCCCATAGTGCCAGGTAATCCAAGTGAGAGCGAAATCGTTTCGAGAATACTTTCTGACGACCCCGAGATTAAAATGCCACCGCCCGAGTTCAAGGTCGAATTGAGCGAACTTGAAATGGCTACACTTACCAAATGGATTGAGCAAGGCGCCGAGTATAAACCGCATTGGTCTTTTATTAAGCCAAAAAAAGAAAGTCTTCCAAAAATAAGAAACAAGGATTGGGTCAAAAATGAGATAGATAATTTTGTTGTGGCAAAGTTGGAGCAAAATAAGCTATCCCTTTCCGAAGAAGCGTCAAAAGAAACTTTAATCCGTAGACTTAGTTTTGACTTAATTGGCTTGCCCCCCACATTGCAACAAATTGAGGATTATGTAAACGATACTTCTGAAAATGCCTATGAAAAAGTGGTCGACCGGCTTCTCGCCTCCCCGGCCTATGGAGAACGTATGGCTACAGACTGGATGGACGTTGCGCGCTACGCCGATAGCGATGGCTATCTCGACGATAAGCATCGCGATTTTAGTCCTTACCGCGACTGGGTTATCGATGCATTCAATGAAAATATGCCCTATGACCAATTTACGACTTGGCAATTGGCTGGCGACCTGATTGAAAACCCCACTCAAGAGAGCATACTAGCTACTGCCTTCAACAGATTGCACAAAAAAAATTCAGAGGCGGGTATTGTCTATGAAGAATATAGGGTCGAATATGTAGCAGACCGAGCTTTATCGGTAGGAAAGGCGTTTTTGGGTCTCAGCGTAGAGTGCGCACGTTGTCATGATCATAAATATGATCCCATCAGCCAAAAAGACCATTACGAACTTTTCGCGTTTTTTAACAGCACAAATGAAATAGGTACCGCTGTCTACGGCCCTAACCAAGTACCTGGCCCCTCATTACTTCTGACCAATGAAGAAGAGGACAAGGTTTTGGAGTACATCGATGCCAACATCGATAGCACTAGAAAAGACTTGGTAGC
>ENA-ORXM01002646-ORXM01002646.1-marine-metagenome-genome-assembly--contig:-NODE-2646-length-20079-cov-3.504650_pt1 | contig 20079 bp, 15 predicted proteins | sample MGYA00237867_ERZ511480 | MGnify/ENA primary metagenome ERZ511480 (study PRJEB26309, sample SAMN06266103) | marine metagenome | isolation source: Algal blade | place: United Kingdom:Sidmouth, United...
ATACCTTATAGTTTGCTTTATTTTTCCTTGTGAAAGGTAAACTATCACTATAAAATTAAATCATTGTTGTAAATTATCCAAAGGGCTCACTACTTCTCGTCGCATAGAAGCACTGATGTGCGTATAAATCTGTGTGGTTTTAGCAGAACGATGCCCTAATAAAGGTTGGAATGATCCGCAGATTTACCCCATCTTGCACTTAATGTGTTGCAAAACTATGCCGCAAGGTGTGCAACCTTTAATCGCTTTACAGATATCAACAACGTGTACAAATCACCCCAAAACAAGTTGAAGTTTTCAGGTTGTTCAACTCTAATTTTGCCGCTCAATTTTATTAATGAACACAACTGGCTTCGCTCCACGACACATCGGCATTCAACCTTCAGATTTAGAAGAGATGTTTTCTACTCTCGGCATTCAATCGATTGACGAACTCATTAAACAGACTATACCTGAAGCTATTTTACAAGAACAATCACTTTCTGTAGATCGTGCACGCACTGAGTATGAAACCATTCAACATCTCCGTGAGTTAGCCAGTAAAAACAAAGTCTGTAAAACATACATCGGTAAAGGTTTCCATCCAACTATTACACCTCCTGTAATTCAGAGAAATGTATTTGAAAATCCGGGATGGTACACGCAGTACACACCTTATCAAGCCGAAATTTCACAAGGAAGATTAGAAGCGTTACTCAACTTTCAGACCGTGGTCAGCGAGTTAACTGGTTTGCCCATTGCTAATTCTTCCTTATTAGATGAGGCCACTGCAGCTGCCGAAGCAATGTGCATGTTCTACAGTTATTCGTCAAAAAACAAAGCAAAACGGGAGAGTCACAAATATTTTGTTGACAATGCTGTGTTTCAAACCACAAAGGATGTGTTAGAGACGCGCGCAACACCGTTCGGCATTGAGTTAGTTTATGGTAAAGCAAGTGAGTTTAATGCCACCAACGATTTCTTCGGCGCCTACATTCAAAACCCAACTGCGCAAGGGCATGTACAAGATTATAGTGCGTTCATTTCAAGTTGTCATCATGTTGACGCCTTTGTTTGCATGGGTGTTGACCTATTAAGTTTGTTGCTGTTCAAAAGTCCGGGCGAAATGAACGCAGATTGTGCCATCGGAAACTCACAACGTTTTGGTGTGCCAATGGGTTATGGCGGACCTCATGCCGCTTTTTTTGCGTGTAAAGAAGAATTTCTTAGATACACACCTGGCAGAATTATCGGCGTTTCAGTTGATGCACAAGGCAATGAAGCCCTGCGCATGGCGCTTCAAACTCGTGAACAACACATTAAACGCGAACGCGCCACCTCAAACATTTGCACTGCGCAGGCGTTACTGGCAGTAATGGCCGGAATGTATGCAGTATGGCATGGACCGGATGGGTTGAGACAAATTGCACTTGACATTTTTTCTAAGACTACAACGCTTAGACAAGCATTAGAATCAGCTGGTTATGAAATTCAAAACTTACAGCATTTTGATACCTTAACTATAGTAACAGACAAGCAAACCGACATTAAGAAACGTGCCGAGCAAAAACAGGTGAATTTATCATATCAAGCAAATTCTATCTCACTGAGTTTGCATGAATTTACAACAAGTGCTGATGTTGAGGAATTGTACTTCATCATAACCGGCAAAGAGACTCAAATTGAACATAGAGATGCGAATATTTCGAAAGAAGTTAAAAGAAACGACAGAGACTATTTAGCGCACCCAACATTTCACAAGTATCGCTCAGAAACAGATATGATGCGGTATATGAAGTCTCTTGAAAACAAAGATCTGTCTCTTGTTCACTCTATGATTCCGCTTGGCAGTTGCACCATGAAATTAAATGCAGCCGTACAACTCATGCCCTTGAGTTGGCCAGAATTTAGTGCCATTCATCCCTTCGCGCCAAATGAGCAAGCCATAGGATATTTAGAAATGATTTCTATTCTTGAAAAAGATTTGGCAGAAATCACTGGTTTTGCTGCCACATCGCTACAACCAAATTCTGGTGCCCAAGGTGAGTACGCAGGGTTAATGACCATTCGTGCCTACCATGCGTCTAATGGAGAGACGAACAGAGTAAAAATGGTAATTCCAGCATCTGCCCATGGCACTAACCCGGCAAGTGCGGTTATGGCCGGCATGGATGTAGTCGTAGTGAAAGTGAGAGATGATGGTGCCGTTGACTTTGAAGACTTGAAACTAAAAGTTGAAAAGCATAGTCATGATTTAGCCGGCATTATGATCACCTACCCTTCTACCAACGGTATTTTTGATGAGGGTGTGAAAGATGTCTGCCAGTTAATTCATAACCATGGCGGCTTAGTTTATATGGATGGGGCAAACATGAATGCGCAAGTTGGCTACACAAGTCCAGGCTATATTGGCGCCGATGTTTGCCACTTGAATTTACATAAAACTTTTGCCATACCTCACGGCGGTGGCGGACCAGGCATGGGACCGATTTGTGTGAATGAAAAACTGGCACCTTTCTTACCCAAACACGTAGAAAGCGATACCGGTGGCGTGCAAGGGATTAAAGCGGTAAGCAATGCGCCATTTGGGTCTTCAAGTATCTTATTGATAAGCTACGCATATATTAAGCTTCTCGGTGCCAAGGGTTTGAAAGATGCTTCAGCATTTGCTATTTTAAATGCAAATTATCTTGCTGATAGCTTGGGTGATGACTACGAAATACTATACCGAGGTCATAAAGGGAGAGTAGCGCACGAGTTTATTATTGATTTGCGCCCGTTTAAGAAATCGGTTGGAATTGATGCTGAGGATGTGGCGAAACGACTGATAGACTACGGATTTCATGCGCCAACCATGAGTTGGCCTGTACCCGGGACCATTATGATTGAACCCACTGAAAGTGAGGGAAAAGAAGAGCTTGATAGATTCATTACCGCCATGAAAGCAATTCGTAATGAGATTGCTGAAGTGGAAAATGGCACCTTTTCTAAAGAAGATAATGTGCTGGTTCATGCGCCCCACACCATGCAGGTAATTACATCAAACTCATGGGTGCAAGCCTATGACCGCGAGAAAGCGGCCTTTCCGGTGCAGAGTTTACAATCTGCGAAGTTTTGGCCCAGTGTTGCGAGAGTTAATAATTCTTTTGGTGATCGAAATTTGGTCTGCACTTGTCCCCCGATTGAGAGTTACGTTGATGCGTAAGAATAAGATGAGTTAATGAAGGTTGAAAGCTATAGCTGACAAGTGAACTCCCAATACGTCAATAAAATAAACATTGTTGGTTAAGCGGATTTGGAAAAGAAGTCTTATAAATCGGACATCTTGCATTGCGGTTTGGCGGCTTTTTTGTTTGTGAGCGCAGCGAAACACAAAAAAGATGACAAACCGCCCCCAACTCATCACTTCATTTTTCAACAAATAGCTGAAGAACCCACGCGGGTGAAGTGTGGCGCATGGACAAGCTTGGGTGATGCTGTTCGCAATGCGTTTGGAGGGGTGGCGCGTTAAGCAAACCACTACAAATGCAAGTTGCGACACAACACCTGAGTTTGACCAAAGACACCGAAGGCCGCCAGCCCGCGTGTAAGAAAACACCGTCGCTCTATGTGGCAGTTAAAAGAAAAGGCGAAGCGTGAAAAGGGTTAAGAATGACAGATTTGCATTAGTTACTTCAGCTTGACAGATAACTATGCAATATTGTCACCAATACGTAGCATGGCAATTTATTTGCTTTAAACAACTTGAATTATTAATTAAACTAAAAAACAAGAGAATATGGCAAACATTCGTCCTTTAGCAGACCGTGTGGTGGTAAAACCGGCGGCAGCAGAAGAAAAAACAGCTTCAGGAATCATTATTCCCGATACAGCAAAAGAAAAACCACAACGGGGAACTGTTGTTGCAGTTGGCCCGGGTAAAACAGATGAACCGATGACGGTTTCTGAAGGTGATACTGTACTGTACGGAAAATATTCAGGTACAGAAATCACTTTAGATGGTGACGACGTACTAATTATGCGCGAATCAGACATTCTGGGCATTGTATAATCTCTCTTTTAAACAACATAAAAATTAAACATACATTATGGCAAAATTAATTAGCTACGACTCTGAGGCAAGAGCAAAACTGAAAGCCGGCGTAGATGCTTTGGCAAATGCAGTGAAAGTAACGCTCGGCCCAAAGGGTAGAAATGTAATTATTGATAAAAAATTTGGTGCGCCAGCCGTTACAAAAGATGGTGTAAGCGTGGCCAAAGAAATTGAGCTTGATGACCCAATGGAAAACATGGGTGCACAACTTGTAAAAGAAGTGGCAAGCAAAACCAACGATGTTGCCGGCGACGGTACAACCACGGCTACAGTATTGGCACAAGCAATTATTGCTGCTGGTATGAAAAACGTAACTGCGGGTGCGAACCCTATGGACTTAAAGCGTGGTATTGACAAAGGTGTGAGCGTGGTGATTGATTCACTTGCAGACATGGCTGAGCACATTGGTGACGACTTCGACAAGATTCGACAAGTAGGAACTGTTTCTGCCAATAACGATGAAACCATTGGTGCATTTATTGCTGAAGCGATGGAAAAAGTTGGTAAAGAAGGTGTGATTACTGTTGAGGAAGCAAAAGGAACTGATACTTACGTAGATGTGGTTGAAGGAATGCAATTTGACCGTGGTTACCTTTCTCCATACTTTGTGACAAACGCAGAGAAAATGGAAGCAGAAATGGAAAGCCCATACATTTTAATCTACGACAAGAAGATTTCTAACATGAAAGATCTTCTACCTGTTTTAGAAAAAGTGGTACAAAGTGGCGCACCGCTCGTAATTATTTCTGAAGATGTTGACGGTGAAGCTTTAGCAACACTTGTTGTAAACAAAATTAGAGGTTCACTGAAAATTGCTGCTGTAAAAGCTCCAGGCTTTGGTGATAGAAGAAAAGCAATGCTTGAAGATATCGCGATTTTAACAGGCGGTACAGTTATTAGCGAAGAGCGAGGGTTTAAACTTGAAAATGCAGATGTAAGCATGCTTGGACGTGCAGACAAGATTGTGATTGACAAAGACAACACTGTAATTGTGAACGGTGGTGGAAATGGAGATGACATTAAGGCGCGTACAAACCAAATTTCTGCTCAAATTGAAAAGTCAACGTCAGACTATGACAAAGAGAAGTTACAGGAACGTATGGCCAAATTGAGTGGTGGCGTTGCTGTGATTTATGTGGGAGCTGCAACTGAGGTTGAAATGAAAGAGAAGAAAGACCGTGTAGATGATGCAATGCATGCAACTAGAGCTGCTGTTGAAGAAGGCATTGTTGCCGGAGGTGGTGTTGCTCTTGTTCGTGCAATTCATTCATTGAATAATGTAGAAACAGAAAATGTAGACCAACAAACAGGTGTGAAAATTTTACAACGCGCACTTGAAGAACCATTACGCCAAATTGCTGAAAATGCAGGTGTAGAAGGTTCTGTGGTTGTAAACGAAGTGGTTGGTGGCAAAGGTAGTTATGGGTACAATGCACGCACAGGTGTGTATGAAGACTTGAAAGCTGCAGGTGTGATTGATCCTAAGAAAGTGGCTCGTGTAGCCGTTGAAAACGCAGCGAGTATTGCTGGAATGATTTTAACGACTGAGGCAATGGTAGTTGATGAGCCTGAAGAAGCACCAGCGATGCCTCCAATGGGCGGCGGTGGCATGCCAGGCATGATGTAAGCAATTACAACCAATATAATAATGAGAAAGCCGAGCGAACGCTCGGCTTTTTTGTTTGGACTTATCATCCCTTTTAGGGAAGTCTTTTACTTATCGCTAGTTTATTGAAATAATGAATTTTACCACATAGCGACTTTCTGTTTAATTTTGAAAACAAAACACCGCACTATGAAAAAAGAACTCAAAAGAATCGCAGTCTTACGGACTGCCATCGTATCGGGAATTTTATATGCCTTACTTTCCCTAATTTTCATGCTTCTTTATGCGCCATTTCTAGGTATTATCATGTCGAGTGCGGGTTCAGAATTTGGAGAGATGATGCCTTTAATGGGTGGGAGCATTTTCGCACTAGTCTTTTTAGTTCCAATTCTTTATGGTGTGATTGGTGGAATTTTTGGTGCAATTGGCGCTTGGATGTATAACCTTATAGCCGGATGGGTTGGAGGATATATTCTCACTTTCGAGGATGTAAAAGAATAGATAAGTATTTCATAGGAAACCCATAATTCAATACAGAAAGAAAATCGAAATTTTTCGTTTTCGCAAGTCAGTCATCGAGTAAGCTCACGCCACCTCAGTATCTGAACCGGGAATAGATTCAGGCCACCCCGCTCTATACTCTTTCATCGTTTTCTCGTAACCGCTTGCGAGTTTTTCGGCTTCTTTAGCATCATAAACGTCTTTCGCTTTGGGGAAAAAATCTTGCTCCTCATCATCCAGGTGATGATTCACTTTATGAGCAAGCTCCTTACATGTTGTCAGCCAACCAGGCGAAGACATTTCTGTATCGTTCAACTTCTGAATGAGTTCATCCATTTCATGATGTTCGGCCATACCATGCCGGGCATCCTCCTGCATCTTGTCAGTATCAATTAGTGGCGCATAGAAATAACGTTCTTCTGCAACGGCATGAACTTCAAGCTCTTTTTGTAGTTTAGTCCATAAGTTTCTACGTTCTTGGGTATTCCCAGAGGTTTCTGTTAGCTGATTACACAATTCTCTTTGAATGTCATGATCTGCTTTGATGGCTTTGTAAATTTTCATATCTTCTTTTCTCACATCTTAAACAATCGCAATCAAACAGAGTTCGGTCTTTACTCCAACCAACTTTGATAGTAATCATCATTCTCAATACCAAAGGCTTGTTCTGTTAGTTTGAGTGGCCTAAATGTATCTACCATAACTGCTAACTCATGTGTTTCTTTGGCGCCAATACTGCCTTCATAAGTGCCAGGATGTGGGCCATGCGGAATACCGCCGGGATGCAAGGTGAACATGCCTCGTTCAACATGTTTTCTACTCATGAAATCTCCTGCAACGTAGTACAACACCTCATCACTATCAATATTAGAGTGATTATAAGGTGCAGGAATTGCGAGTGGATGATAATCAAATAAACGTGGTACAAACGAGCAAATCACAAAGCCTCTTGCAGCAAAGGTTTGGTGCACAGGTGGCGGTTGATGAACCCGCCCTGTGATGGGTTCAAAATCATGAATAGAGAAAGTGTATGGATAATTATAGCCATCCCAACCCACAACATCAAAAGGATGATACTCGTAAGTATAAGGATAAATCATCCCTTCTTTCTTAATCATAAATTTAAAGTCTCCAGCTTCGTCGTAGGTTTTTAAATTTTGCGGTTTGTGTAAGTCGCGTTCACAGTAAGGCGAGTGCTCCATCAATTGGCCGTATTTACTTAAATAACGTTTTGGCGGTGTTACCGGACTAAATGACTCAATAATCAACAGCCGATTGTTACTGCCTTCAAATTCTAATTTGTAAATAGTCCCTCTTGGAATGACAACATAATCACCATATTCAAATGGCACTTCACCATACATAGTAAGCAGTTTGCCTTTCCCCTCATGAATGAAGATGACCTCATCAGCATCTGCATTTTTAAAGAAATAGTCTGTCATGCTCTGCGTAGGCGCGGCACAACTCATATGCACATCGCTATTTACCATGAGCGGCACCCTACTTTTCAAATAATCTGACTCGGGAGCAACTTGAAACCCATTAAAACTGCGGTGCTTCAACTGTTTGTCTGCTGCCACCTTTGGTTGTACAGAATATGGATCACCAACTTGTTTAATCTTTGTGGGCGGATGCACATGATAGAGTAAGGAATAATTATCATCGAAGCCAAATGTTGAAAATAACTCTTCATGATAAAGTTCTCCGTTTGGTTGGCGAAACTGAGTGTGACGTTTAGGTGGAACTTCACCAAGTGTATAATAATGAGGCATAGAACGGTTTGCGTTTACTCAAAAATACCATAGTTATCTCAGAAAACAGAAACGCGGATTAGTCAGAACTCACACGAAGAAACTTAGGAGATAGATCAAAACAAAACTGACTAGAGAGATGAGTAGTGTCATAACCGACCAACTTTTAAAAGTCTGTTTTTCACTTAAACCTAAATATTTACTCACCAGCCAAAACCCACTGTCGTTTACGTGAGAGAAAATACTTGAACCCGATGCGACCGCAATCACAAGTAATGCTAGAGCAGATGCTGAATATCCGTCTGGAATTAATGGCGCAGTCAATCCGGCCGCGGTAATCATTGCCACCGTTGCTGAGCCTTGAAGTAAGCGAACAACCACGGCAGAAAGAAAGGCAAAAAATAAAATGCTCACTTGGTGTTCTGCAAAATAGGTTGCCATCATCTCACCCGCGCCTGTTGCAATCAATACTTCTTTAAACACACCGCCTGCACCTGTCAACAAAATAATGATACCCGCAGGAGCAAGAGAGTTTGTTGTGATTCGTAACAATTCATCAGTTGAAAATTTTCTCATAATGCCTAGCACGTACCACGCAATTAAGTTGGCAATGATGAGTGCAGAAAACGGATGGCCTATGAACTGCAGAAATGACACAAGAGAATTGGGAATAGTAAGCGATTGGGTTAATGAACTCCCAACAAACGTATTTAACAAAATGAGAAAGATGGGTATGCCGATGATCAGGAAAATCATCCAAGCAGCAGGCAGTTTGTCAGGGCGCTGATATTCATCACTTGGTGTAAACTCAATAGCCTCCACAAATATGTTCTTCGAGATAAATTTGCCAAACATTGGGCCGGCCACCAATACCGTAGGAATGCCCACAATAAAGCCAAAAAAAATAACCAAGCCCAGATCAGCTTTCAAAATGTCTGCCACAGCCACCGGACCGGGAGTTGGTGGAATAAAAGAATGCGTAATCACCAATCCTGCAAGCAAGGGGATGGCGTAATATAAAGTTGAACGGCCTGTCTTTCTTTGCAAGGCGTAAACCAGAGGAACAAGAAGAATAAATGCAACATCAAAAAATACGGGAATTGCTACAAAAAAGCCAGTAAGCATCAGCGCATAGTTTGAGTTTTTAATACCGAAGGTTCTTAATAACGATTGTGCTAATGCCTCTGCACCGCCAGAGTATTCGAGAATGGCGCCAAACATGGCACCTAAACCAATTACCACAGCCACAAAGCCAAGCGTATTGCCCATTCCCACCTTAATCAACTCCATGGTATCAACAGGCGAAATACCCGACGCTAAAGCGACAAGAATACTCACAATTAACAGACTCAGAAAAGCCGGAAGCTTCATCTTGAGGATCATGAATAAAAGCAAGCCTATGCCCAACAAAACGGTAAACACAAGTTGAAAATCCATACCGTCCTTTAGTTGAAATTTGTATATGTAAAAAAAGAATGTCCGTTCATGACAGTTTTTTAAGGTTGGTCACCAAACCGCACGCTAGGAATGCCCCTCACACCTGGCTTAACTAGAAAAATACTGCCCGCATGAGGAAAGTCTTTTTGCTCTTGGTCCATCATGTCTACACTTGCCGTTGTAATGTATAGTTCATCCAAATTTGGACCGCCAAACGCACAATTAGTCACATTATGAGCGGGCACCACTACCGTATTTAGAATTTCACCAGTTTTATGATCTATGTTAATGACGGCGTTCCCATTCCACAACGCAACCCAGAGGTGATCATTTTCATCAATAGTCATTCCATCAGGAAAGCCCATCTCTTTGGGAATTTCAGCCACAATTCTTCGATTTGAAATTTGACCTGTCGCATTATCAAACTCATATGATACAACTTGCTGTGTAGGCGTATCGATATAAAACATCATTGTAGATGCTTTATTCCAAACGATTCCATTTGAGATGGTTACGCCCTTGATTTGCTCTGTGATTGTTCCATCGGTTTCAAACATATAAACGCTGCCATCATCTTTGTTTTGAGGGTTGTGCATTGTACCAACCCAAAACCTTCCACTTGGATCGCATTTACCATCATTAAATCTCACATCTTTACCTGTGAGATCAGGGAGAGCAAATGGTTGTAATTCTTGTTCTAAAAAATTGTATTGATAAACTCCATCTACAAGCGCGACCATAACAGTTGAATCACTGGCAGAAATGACAGTCCCTATTGCCGATGGCATAGAAAAACTGCTATTATCTTTTGCCTCAACATTTAAAATGTTAAAAGTCTTGCCTAAAATATCAACCCAATACAGTGAGTTCGTTTGAACATCCCAAAGCGCACCCTCCCCAAGCTCAGCGCTCGATTCATAGAATAGCTCGGCTTGCACAGAATTGATTTGTTGTTGTTCCACCTTGTTCTTTGAAGTTGGCTCGCATCCAAAACCTATCAGAAGCGATATGAGAATAAAAGCGTATTGAAATTTACAATGTTTTGCCTGCATAACATCTCAAAGGTAGTATACAGCATCCTTAATACCTGCTCTCTAGGCCTTCATCCGCACGCCTGAAAGTAATTCCTCTTCTAGCTCAACCTCTTCACCACTCAATGTGTGGAGTACTGAAATATCACCTGTAGATTCTAAAACAACGGCCAATACTTGATCAAAACGAGTCACGTTCGCCTCTCTCAACTTAGCAATTATTTGTTGTTTATGAATTCTGGCGGCTTTGAGGTTATCTTCTAAAATCTCGGCGCCATCCATAAGCAATAACGGATCATTGGAAATAATATCATCAACGGGATTGATTTTTCGCTGTAAAAAGGAAAACAGCATGGCCAAGAAAAGCAAACCGCCAATTGCAACTGAGCCTTGTGCAATTGAAGTGCTAGAGGTCAGTATAGATGAGATGATACTTCCGATTGCAACGGTAAACGCGAAATCATAGATTGTGAATTTTGCAAATGAACGTAAGCCTACGATTCTGGTTAACACGATGATGATAACAAAAATAATGAAGCAACCAGCGAGGGTTTCGAGCAATGGGTCTTGCGGAGAATAAATCCAGTCCATGTGTTTATTATAGAACTATGAAACCGATAAATAGTTTGATTTTTGAATCACCAAAGCCAGATTAAAGGAGTAACTCTGCAAAAACAGCTTGGGCACTATAAATTCTATTTTCTGCTTGCTGAATCACCTTTGATTGAGGACTATCCATCACTGCATCTTCTACAACAACATTTCGTCTTACGGGCAAGCAATGTAGGAAGCTTGCCTTGTTTGTGAGTGCCATTTTTTCAGCTGTAACCATCCAATTAGAATCTACTGGAGAAACACGTCCATACTCTTCGAAACCACTCCAGTTTTTGGCATAGATGATATCGGCATTCTCGAATGCGCCAAGTTGATCTGCGGTTTGATTTGCCTGTGCGACAAAATCTGGCGACAAGTTGTATTGTTCTGGAGCTGCAATGGTTAAGTCAATCCAATCGGCCGCATTACACCATTCTGCAAATGAGTTGGGAACACTTTGCGGCAATGCTTTAGGGTGAGGAGCCCAAGTTAGAATAACTTTCAAGTTTTCTTTATTGGGATGCAACTGTCGCATTGTAATGAGGTCGGACAAACTCTGTAGTGGATGTCTGGTTGCACTCTCAAGACTAACAATTGGAACAGTAGCGTACTGTAAAATATCAGCAAAAAGCGCTTCCGAATAATCCTCCTCTCTATCAAGCAGTTTTGGGAAGGCTCGCACACCCAACACATCGCAATAACTACTCATTACTTGAACGGCCTCTTGCAAGTGTTCTGCTTTATCGGCATTCATGATTACATTTTTCTCAAACTCAAGTTTCCAGCCATCGGATGCGGCATCAAGTACCCACACATGAGCACCTAAATTTTGGGCCGCTCGAATGCTACTCAATCTTGTGCGAAGGCTAGAATTAAAGAAAAGTAATCCAACGGTTTTGTGCTTCGCGAGACTGTCATTTGCGTGGGGTTTTTTGGCGTGCCCAAGACCGAGTTCAACCCATTTGTTTACAGGATGAATGTCGTTTGCTTTGAGAAAGTTTTTCATGCGTTATAGATTGCACTGCAAGATAAGGTAGTTCGCGAAAGTGTGGTAACGGTCGACTGAAGTCAACCTTTGTAATATGTCGCCCTCTAAGACTAAAGTCGCGAAGCGACGACAGGATACAACAACCGACTTCAGTCGGTTGGTACTCTGAGAAGTGCATCTCTTTTATCAGTCGAATGAAGTCAACCTATCTAACATGTCGCCTGGTCAGGGAAGTCGCGAAGCGACGACAGGATACAACAACTGACTTTAGTCGGTTTGTTTCATAAAGGCTCTTGATTCTCTTCATGGTCGACTTAAGTCAACCTTTGTAATATGTCGCCCTCTAAGACTAAACTCGCGAAGCCACGACAGGATACAACAACTGACTTTAGTCGGTTATGTTTGATAAAGACTCTTGATTCTCTTCTCTGTCGACCCAAGTCAATCCTTTGAGCATGTCGCCCGGTCAGGGCTAACCTCGCGAAGCCACGACAGGATAAAACATCTGACTTTAGTCGGTTTGTATTTGCATAATGTCTGAATATGATTTAACTTCATGACATGGCACAATCACTAGTTAAAAACTACGTGCACATTATCTTCAGTACAAAATATCGAGAACCGAAGATTTTGCCTGAGTTTGAAAATCAAATTCATGCTTATATAAGCGCAATTTGTAGAAGATATGATTCTCCGGCAATTGCAGTGGGTGGCTTTACAGATCACATTCATATTTTATGCAGCGTGTCAAAAAAAATTGCGGTTATGGAACTCGTGCAAGTTATCAAGGGCAACTCATCAAAGTGGATTAAGAGCGTAGATCCAAAATTCTTCGACTTTTTTTGGCAAGACGGCTACGCGGCATTTTCTGTTGATCATAAAGGAATTCCGAGAGTTACTAAATACATAAATAACCAAAGAAAACACCACTCGAAAAAGAGTACCACATTTCAAAAAGAGTTGCTGGAAATTTTGAATGATCAAGAGATTAATTTTGATGAAGAATACCTGTTTGATAAAGACTCATGATTCTCTTCTCTGTCGACTGAAGTCCACCCTTTTAGCATGTCGCTCTTTCAGGGCTATAGTCGCGAAGCGACGACAGGATGCAACAACTGACTTTAGTCGGTTGGTATTAGCATGTCGCCCGGTCAGGGCTGAAGTCGCGAAGCGACGACAGGATAAAACATCTGACTTTAGTCGGTTGGTATTCTGAGAAGTGAATCTCTGTTAACGGTCCACTGAAGTCAACCTTTGTAATATGTCGCCCTCTAAGACTAAAGTCGCGAAGCGACGACAGGAAACAACAACTGACTTTATAGTCGGTTGGAATTAACATATCGCCCCTTCAGGGCTTACCTCGCGAAGCGACGACAGGATGCAACAACTGACTTTAGTCGCTTATGTTTCAGTCCCCGAAAAAAACCCGAGTCACTCATACTCTGCAATGGCCTTTATTTCCAGCTTGTCCTTATCAACTTCAACAAAAGATCGCAAAAACGCATCAGCAAGTTGTGTATTTGTAATCAACGAAATGCTGTAGTCAACAGCTGCTCTTCTGATTAGATAATCATTTCCCAACTCTTGTAAAGTGCGGTTCTTAGGAATGTTAATCACCAAATCCACATTTTTGCTAGCCAAATATTCCATGGTATTTGGAGATTCGGTTTCATCAGGCCAGTACAATCTCGTATTTGTTATCCCATTTTCATTTAAATGATTGTGAGTGCCACCGGTCGCATAAATCGGAATGCCGAGTGCAGCTAGCATCTTCACACTTTCTAGTAAAAACGCCTTCGAGGAAGGGTGACCACTACTAATCAAAACGCCCTTTTTCGGTAAATCCATCTTTACACTCAATAATGCTTTTAATAGTGCCTCCTCTTTAGAATAACCAATGCATCCAACCTCACCTGTACTGCTCATATCAACAGATAATAGAGGATCTGCACCCGCGAGTCTGGTAAATGAAAACTGCGAGGCCTTAACGCCAATATGCGTTAAGTCTTTAGCGATGTCAACCGGTTCAGCAACCTCATATGGAGTGATGAACCCTTTCACAGCTTGATGCACCAAATTGAAATTTGCAACTTTACTCACAAAAGGGAATGATCTTGAAGCTCTCATGTTACACTCAATTACCTTGAGCATAGTTGGTTTTAACAAAAATTGAATGTTGAATGGCCCATTAATTTCAAATCGCGAAGCAATTTTTGCGGCCACATCTACAATTGCCTTCTTTTCTTGGTCAGATACAGTTTGGGTAGGGAAATACATTGTCGCATCTCCAGAATGAACACCAGCCTGTTCAACGTGTTCAGAAATAGCATAAGTCGCAATTTTACCTTGATGAGCAACGGCATCTAATTCAATTTCCTTAGCATCTTCAATAAATTGTGAAACAACAACGGGATGATCAGGAGAGACGTCTTGCGCATTTTGCAAACACTGCTCCAATTCTTCCACGTTATACACAACGCGCATGGCAGCACCCGAAAGCACATATGATGGGCGAATGAGTACGGGATAACCAACTTCCTCAACAAAAGAATAAATCGATTCAAAATTGCTCAATTCCTTCCAAGCCGGTTGATCAATATCAAGATCATCTAGTGCCTGAGAAAAAAGGTGACGATTTTCAACTTGGTCAATCATATTGGGTGACGTTCCCAAAATTGGCGCACCTTGTTTATAAAGCTTTAATGCTAAATTGTTTGGAATTTGACCGCCCATGCTCACCACAACGCCTTCGGGTTGCTCTAAATCGAGAATATCCATAACACGTTCAAAGCTGAGTTCTTCAAAATACAGCTTCGAACTCATGTCATAATCCGTACTTACCGTTTCAGGATTGTAATTGATGACAATGGTCTCCTTTCCATGATTTTCTAAGGCTTCCATTGCATTAATACAACACCAATCAAATTCAACTGAGCTACCAATTCTATACACACCGCTGCCTAACACTACTGTGGAGTTGTTATCAAAAGTCACATCATGTTCAGAACCTGCATAGGTGACATACAAATAATTTGTAACCGCCGGATATTCACCTGAAGTCGTATCAATTTGCTTCACCACCGGCGTAATGCCCATTCCCTTACGAATGTTGCGAACAACCATTTGGTGAGCATTACCAAGTTTTTTGATAACATGATAAGTGATTTGACGATCACTAAATCCTAATCGTTTCGCGTTATACATCAATTCTTCAGAAAGATCATGTATGCCTTCAAGCATTTGTAGTTTTCGCTTTACGCTATCAATATTCTGCAAACGCTGTAAAAACCATTTATCTATTTTAGTGAGATCATGTATTCGATCTACAGTGTAACCCATGTGAAAGGCGTGCGCAATCACAGTCAGTCTGGTATCTGTGGGTGCAGCCAATTCATCCTCAATGCGATCATCGCGCACTGGGTTCCAAGCTTCAAAACCTTCGGTGCCAATATCGAGCATGCGTAAGCCTTTTTGTACGGCCTCCTCAAAGTTTCTGCCTATGGCCATAACTTCACCCACACTTTTCATTGAGCTTCCTAATTCTCTGTTCACATTAGAGAATTTGTCCAAATCCCAACGAGGCAACTTCACAACTACATAATCTAGCGCGGGCTCAAAGAAAGCTGAAGTTGTGCCCGTAACTCCATTTTTAAGTTCATGCAAAGCGTAACCAAGTCCCAATTTTGCGGCAACAAATGCTAGCGGATAACCAGTTGCCTTTGATGCAAGTGCCGAAGAGCGAGATAGTCTCGCATTCACTTCAATCACACGGTAATCTTCAGAATGCGGATCAAGCGCGTATTGCACATTACACTCGCCAATTACGCCCAAATGGCGGATAATTTTAATGGCAAGCTGACGAAGGTTATGGTATTCGTTATTGGTAAGCGTTTGCGAAGGCGCCACAACAACAGATTCGCCGGTGTGAATACCAATAGGATCAAAGTTTTCCATATTACACACGGTGATGCAATTATTCTCTTCGTCTCGAACCACTTCATACTCAACTTCTTTCCATCCTTTTAATGATTCATCAACCAAAATTTGTGGTGATGCAGCCAAGGCTTTCATGGCGAGAATTCTAAGCTCATCCATGGTATAAGCAAATCCACTTCCCAAACCACCGAGGGTAAAGGCGGCGCGCACAATCACAGGCAGACCGATTTCTTCACCTGCTTTTAAGGCATCTTCAACGGTAGTAACTGCGCGACTTCTAGCTGTTTTTACGTGAATCTCTTTGAGCGCTTCGGCAAAGGCTTGTCGATCTTCTGTCATTTCAATGGTAGAAATTGGTGTGCCCAAAACCTCAACGTTGTAAGTCTCAAACACCTTCGCTTTTTCTAGTTCAACCGCACAGTTTAGAGCTGTCTGTCCACCAAAGGTCACCAAAATGCCATCAGGCCGCTCTTTGGCAATCACTTTCTCAACGAAATAAGGCGTTACCGGTAATAAGTAGATGGTATCTGCAATGTTTTTTGAGGTTTGCACGGTGGCAATGTTGGGGTTAATCACAATGGTATGAATCCCTTCTTCTTTCAACGCTTTGAGAGCTTGCGAACCTGAATAGTCAAACTCGCCAGCCTCGCCAATTTTCAACGCACCCGAACCAATAATTAGGATTTTCTTAAACTCTCTTTTCATGAGTGTTGGGCTTTGAATGTTTCGATCTCAGAAATGAAATCATCAAAAATGAATTCCGTGTCCGTCGGTCCTCCAAAGGCCTCGGGGTGAAACTGAACTGCCGTGTAGGGTTTGCTTACATGCTTCACACCCTCACAACTACCGTCATTCAAGTTTACATAAGTCATCACCCAATCATAGGGCAATGTATCTTGATCTACAGCATAGCCATGATTTTGCGATGTGATATAGCATTTCTTTGAGTCTACATGCATCACAGGTTGGTTATGTCCTCTATGACCAAATTTGAGCTTGTAGGTTTTTCCACCGGCGGCTAATCCCATCAATTGACTACCCAAACAAATGCCATAAATTGGTTGCTTTGCTTCATACATCGCTTGGCGTAAATGTCTTATTGCTGCGATACAATCTTCAGGATCTCCCGGGCCATTACTTAAAAAAATGCCATCAAAATCTCCTTGATTATAATCGTAATCGTGTGGAACAACATGCACTTCAAGGTTGCGTTTCACTAAACTGCGTATAATGTTTTGCTTCACCCCACAATCAACCAAAGCAATTTTATAAACGCCTCCTTCATTATGAACAACCACCTCTTTTGTGCTCACTTGGTTCACCAAATCCTTTAAATTCGCTTGCAGCGGAAGTGGTTTCGGGCCGAGGCTGCCTAACACCGTGCCGTGTTCTCTTATTTTCTTGATGATGGCACGCGTATCAACACCAAAAAGACCTGGCACACCATGTTTTTCTAGCCAATTGCTTAAGCTTTGGGCGGCGTTCCAATGAGAAAAAGCAATACTCTCATAACTGACCACCAAGCCACTAATTTGTATTTCTTGCGATTCAAAAAAGTCTTCTAATTTTTCATTGACAGCATGATCAGGCACACCATAATTGCCAATTAGCGGAAACGCACAAACAAGAATTTGCCCTTTGAATGAAGGGTCGGTTAAACTCTCGGGATAACCTGTCATTGCCGTATTAAAGACCACTTCACCAACAACAGATTTTGATGCGCCAAACTGTACGCCTTCGAAGGTGTATCCATTTTCTAATATCAATTTTGATTCTACTCTCATGAGTTTAGTTCGTGTTCAAGGGCTACAAAAAATTGTTCGAGCTGTGGCTTGGTTACATTGAGCGGCGGCAGTAAACGGATAACATTTGGGTTCTTCGCACTGCCTGTGAAGATGTGATGAGTAAAAATTAACCTCTTTCGAATATCGGCAATCGGCTGACCAAGATCTAAACCGATCATCAAGCCTCTACCTTTAATTTGGTTGGTTGGTAAAAATTGACTTGCACCTTGTATGCAAAACTCACCAAGCTCTTTCGCATGTGAGAGCAAGTTTTCTTGTTTCAACACATCTAAGACGGCAAGCGTGGCGCGGCAAGCCAAATGGTTGCCTCCAAAGGTTGTCCCCAACATGCCTTTCCTTGCTTTAAATTTAGGATGAATGAGAATACCGCCCACCGGAAACCCATTGCCCATTCCTTTTGCACAACTCACAATATCTGCCTGCACACCGCTGTGTTGATGTGCGAAGAAATCTCCTGTTCGCCCAAAACCAGATTGCACCTCATCTATAATCAATGGTGTGTTGTATATATTGCAAAGTGTTCTCAGTGATCGCAAAAAATCATCATCAGGAACAACGATGCCGGCAACGCCTTGAATACCTTCGATGATTACAGCGGCGATCTTCCTGGTTTTCAGCAATTTTTCCGTACCCTCGGCATCATTCATAGACAGACGATGCACGGGCAATTGTGAGCCGTATTTTGGTAAAATATTAGGATTATCAGTTGTGGCTACAACACCAGTAGTTCGGCCATGAAAGCTGCCTGTGTAAGTGATAATTTCGGCATTCCCTGTGTGGAACGAAGCAAGTTTTAAGGCGTTCTCATTTGCCTCTGCACCAGATGAAACCATGAATAGTTGATGATCATCATATCCACTTTCTTGAGTCAATCTCCGACCCAATTCTTCTTGAATGTGATTTTCAACAGAGTTGCTGTAAAAAATAAGGTGGTCAATTTGATCTTTAAGTGCCGCGGTAAAGTGAGGGTGACTATGACCAATCGAAATAACGGCATGTCCACCATATAAATCGAGATACTTTTGTCCATTTGCATCAACAACATAGCAACCATTGCCTTGTTTCAACTCAACCGGATAAAGAGTATAGACAGGAAATAAACTCATAACATGGTTGGTTTAAGTTGAAGGCCAAGTGTTTCGTCAAGGCCGAAAATCAAGTTCATGTTCTGTACCGCTTGTCCGCTTGCGCCTTTTACTAAATTATCTATTGCCGAGGCGATATAAAGGCGACCCTCAATTACGCGGACTTGTAAAAAACAACGATTTGTGTTCACCACTGTTTTCAACGAAACATCTCGTTGGCTCACTTGCACAAAGGGCTCATGGTTATAAAAGTCTTGATACAGGTTAATCGCTTCGGTTTCTGTTAGACTGGATTTCATATATACATTGGCGAAAATGCCTCGTGTAAAATCACCACGCATGGGCACAAAATGCATTTCAGGCACGCCTTTTAACAGTCGAAAGCTATCTTCAATTTCTCCCAAATGTTGGTGAGTAAACACTTTGTAACTGCTGATGTTATTGTTTCGCCAAGTAAAGTGTGTGGTTGGTGAGAGCGTTCCTCCCGCACCTGTGCTCCCCGTAATTGCTGAAATGTGAACTTCTTGCTCTGGTTTATATTTCGATACAAACGGTAGTAAAGCAAGTTGAATGGCTGTGGCAAAACAGCCTGGATTTGCAATGTTCGATGCTTCAATGATTTTATCTCGCTTCAACTCTGGTAAGCCGTAAACAAAGTCACGACCTTGGAATGGACTGTTTTGGTAGCGAAAATCTCGACTTAAGTCAATGATTTTCAATTGATTTGGTAGCGTAAGTTTTTCAAGAAAAGATTTGCTCACTCCATGCCCCAGACACAAGAATAGAACGTCAACATCAAGCAGCGGTGTGTCATCAAATGGTTGATCAAAAATCCCTTCTAAATCTGGGTGCGCTGTATGAATAGGTGCCCCCGCTTTTGAAGTTGAGCTCACAGACACCACCTCAACGGCAGGATGCTGTTGCAAAATGCGGAGCAATTCTCCAGCTGTATAGCCCGTTCCCCCCGCAACACTTGCTCTAATTTTCATCTTGCGAAGCGTTTACATTGTGATAAATTTTTTGTGCCATGCCATAAATTTTAATAAATCCTTTGGCCTCATCCGCTGTCCAGCCAGAGTTCATTTCTCCATAGCTTCCAAATTTTGCTTGCATTAAATCGTTTTTGGATGCAATACCTGATAGAGTGAAGCGGTAGGGGTGCAATTGTAGAAAGACGGTTCCTGTTACGTTTTCTTGGATGTCTGTGAGGAAATTTTCGATATTTCTTAGCAAAGGGTCGAGGTATTTTCTTTCATGCAATTCTGCGCCATAC
>ENA-ORXM01002647-ORXM01002647.1-marine-metagenome-genome-assembly--contig:-NODE-2647-length-20073-cov-3.523155_pt1 | contig 20073 bp, 16 predicted proteins | sample MGYA00237867_ERZ511480 | MGnify/ENA primary metagenome ERZ511480 (study PRJEB26309, sample SAMN06266103) | marine metagenome | isolation source: Algal blade | place: United Kingdom:Sidmouth, United...
TCATACCATAGTAAAGGATAAAGGCTTGGCCGAAGAAATCACTCAAGATGTGTTTGCCAAAGTCTGGAACAACTCAGATAGCTACAATGCTTCCAAGGGTCGCTTTTTTACTTGGATTTTGAACATTGCCCGTAATGCCGCTATCGATAAAGTGCGCTCAAAATCCTTTAAAGATCAAAAAAAGAACCTATCCGCAGATTACTTCGTAGGTATTTTGAACAGAGCGGATAATACAGATGAAAGTAAAGCAGAAATAGATACCTCCGCCCTCAAAAAATTAGTGTTGAATTTAAAGGAAAAGTGTCTGGAAATTATAGAAATGCTATATTTTAAAGGGTATACCCAAACAGAAGCGTCCAAAGAACTAGATATTCCCTTAGGTACTGTTAAGACCAGAAATAGAAGTTGTATTTCTCAGTTACGGGAAAATGTTACATTAGAATGGAAGTAGACAAATACATAGCATCGGGAATTTTGGAACTTTACGTAGCGGGATCGCTCACGGAAGAGCAGAATGTGGAAGTATTTCAGTATGCTCGTGAGTATCCAGAAATACGTGAAGAGATTTTGGCTATAGAATCATCTATATTGGAATTAACAAAATCCGTTTCACCAAAACTTTCCAAAAGAAAAGGATTTGATGACGTCAAAGTGCGTATAGGAGAAAGAAAAGATACTCAAGTTGTTCAGTTCCCTGAAGAGAAGTCTAATTGGAGTACTTATACAGGTTGGGCTGCAGCTATTTTATTGGGTATTGGTGTCGCGTGGTTCTATAATGAGAATAGCCAACTTAAGTCTAACATGAATGTAGTTGAGCAGGAGAAGCAAATTTTAGAACAGCAGATTTTTGAAGCTCGCGGTTCATTGGCGAACACCAATCAATTGCTGAACAGTTTAAGGGATAAGGATGTAATCTTAACTCCACTAGGCGGCCAAGAAGTCTCCCCTACCTCATATGCAAAAGCGTATTGGAACAAAAAAGAAAACAAGGTTTATATAGATGCCCAAGGATTACCAGAACCACCGGATGGTATGGTCTACCAAGTATGGTCTCTTAAACTAGACCCTTTAACACCAACAAGTATGGGGCTTTTGGATGACTTCGCACAGGACGAAAACAAGATTTTCACTTTGGATAATCCAAATGAAACCGAAGCTTTTGGTATAACACTAGAACCAGCAGGTGGTAGTGAAGGACCCAACTTAGAGCAACTATATACTTTAGGTGCAGTTGCATCTTCGTAGATGCCAATTAGTAGAAACTAAAAGAGCTTTACATTACTGTAAAGCTCTTTTAGTTTTCACCCTCTAAGTATGTATGTAAAGCATAAAAACGATGACCGGACTTCTGACTTAGATAACTGTATAGACCTTTAGCTACTTCTTTTAAAATGTCTCTTTTATCGTAAAATAAAAATTTCCGCCCTCACTAGAGATGCCATAGTCTGCACGAATACGAACACCGTTCCATTTATAACTGAAGAAGAATGTTTTTTTGTTTTAAATGCGTAACAATTGAGTCTTGGTTAGCTATTTCTTTCTTCTGTGCCATTATAAAATGCATACAACAGCTTAGCACTATTAATGGCTAAATTTCATAAGTATGGGTCATTATTTCTTTTAGGATACTTTATGTTTTAATAAAGTAATTGATAATCGATTATGATGGGGTAATTTAGCTGCATACTTGAAGAACGGATATTTCATATGTATAAATTATTTGCAGTAAAGAAAACCATACTACTTATTTTTGGAGCCTTAAGCGTATTGGCCGCCTTATCTCTGGAGGACTTGAAGTTCTCTTTTGATTTTAGTCAATTTTTCCCCGAAGGAGATCCCGACCTTGTTTTTTATAATGATTTTATTGAAGAATTTGGTACAGACGACAATTTTCTACTAATTGCCGTAGAGAATAATCCAACCGTTTTCGAGCAAGATTTTCTTGAACGATTTGATGCACTTTCAAAAGAAGCCCGAAAGCTTTCTTTCGTTACCGAATCGCAATCACTAACGACTCTTTTTTACCCCTTAAAGACATCTTTTGGCTATACAAAATTGCCAATTATACATTTACAGGATACCACTAAATATACTTCGGACCTCAACAAAATAACAAAAGACAACTTATATGTAAATGCGTTAATAGATGAAAAGGCTAGCTCATTAGTATTAGCTCTAGAGACCGAGAATAAGTTAGATTATGAGCAGAGTATTATCCTATTAACGGAAGTGCGAGCCTTATTGAAAAAGTATGATTTTAAAAATCACCATCTACTAGGTCGTGTTTATTTCTATGAAGCGATAGTAGCTATGCAAAAACATGAGGTCATAGTTAGCAGTATTGCCTCTATCCTTCTGATTTTTATAGTTTTATTCTTAATATACCGTAGAATACTAATAGTATTAATCGCCCTTTTTTCTATTACCATAGCTCTTCTATTATTTTTAGGATTACTATCCGTACTGGGAATAGAACTAAATGCAATGGCAGCTTTCTATCCCATTCTCATGCTTATTGTTGGCACCTCTGATGTTATACATATTGTAGATGACTATCTAAATAAGCTCAAGACCGGGCTAACAAAAGAGAATGCACTAATGTCCGCTTTAGAAGAAGTAGGTACTTCTACCTTATTGACTTCCGCTACTACTGCAATTGGTTTTGCCTCTCTTTTAACTTCAAAATCAAGTAGTATAAGTGATTTTGGCATGAATGCCGCATTGGGCGTATTAACTGCTTTCATTACTGTTGTTTTCTTGACCAGTGCCCTTATATTACTCCCTAAGAAAGAACATTTATTACCAAAGACAGAAGCTACTACCGGATGGCCAAAGCTTCTGGCGCGAATAAACGATTTTACAAAAAAAACACATCGTCCTATATTATACTTCAGCTTGCTATTTACCCTTGCCTGTATGTACGGAACCACCAAAATAGACACTAACTACCAGATTAAGGAGAGTCTACCCACAAACAGCCCTATCGCAACCGATTTTAAATACTTTCAAGAGAATTATTCCGGATTTAGGCCTTTGGAAGTTGCCGTTATGACGCAAGGCAATAGTAGAATATCCGATTTTAATGTGATACAACAAATAGAACTTGTGGAGCAACAACTCAAAAGTGAGTCCCCTATACGAAATATACAATCTGTTTCTACTTTATACAAAGCTCTAAACAAGGCGCATAACCTGAATAAAACGGAATTTTTCTCCCTTCCGAATGATGCTAAGACCTTTGAAAAATATAAAGACGATATTAAAAATATGGCGGGTAAACAGTACGCTAAATTCGTAAATGAGAACGAAACAAAATCTCGTATTAGAGCACGAGTGTTAGATGTTGGGACAGATACACTAAACTTATTATATAAAAGGTTCGATAAATTTGCCGCAGCACAAACAGACTCCACACAAGTGAAATTTAAACTAACGGGTAGTGGCGTACTACTGGACAAAAATTCCTTTTATATTCAAGAAAGCCTTGTAACCGGTCTTTTAGCAGGTTTAATAATGGTAGCCCTTATCATGGCATTACTTTTTAAAAACTTTAAACTACTCCTGATCTCATTACTTCCCAACTTAGTCCCGCTTTTATTTGCCGGAGCTTTATTAGGTTACTTGAATATTCCGTTAGAATCTACCATCTCCGTTGTGTTCGCAATTGTTTTTGGTATTGCGGTAGATGATACCATTCATTTTTTGGGAAGGTATAAATTGTGCAGGGATAAAGGCTTGCACAAAGAGATTGCGCTAGAAATTACCTTTGCCGAGACCGGCAGAGCTCTTATAATTACTACCCTAACATTGTTCTTCGGGTTCTTGATATTATTATTCTCTGCTCACGCCCCTAGTGTAACCATAGGTTTACTAGTAAGTGTAACCCTCCTGACAGCTTTAGTACTAGATCTGCTTCTATTACCAGTGCTAATAAGAGCTTGGTTAAAATAACAGGAACCACATTTAAATATTACTTATATCTCATGAGAAGATTATAATAGGTAACAAATAAGTTTCACTATTGCAAGATGACAAGCACTAAACCCTAAAATTTGAACGGACTAATCCTCAGTTCTGAGCGTTTTTCTGAGTTCTTTACGAGCCGTAATAACTCTGTAAACTAAAATAGACATGAATGAAAGCCAAGCGAAGAAAAGAATGTACTCCATAACGAAATTGGTTTGGGGACTATTAGGTTAAATTTCATTTTTTCTACAGTAAATCTAACTACCATAGAATAGCATATGTGTCATTTGGAAGGTAAACATAATAATTACTTTTGTATTTTCCTACATCAAAGTTAAAAAAAACACAAATAATTTGTTTTTTAAAAATATCAGGGTAGCCAAACTCGCGTCTAGCCACCCTAATAAAACCACATAAAATTCAACCTAAATCATTATCAGACGGTTACATATAAGAGCTTAAACCAAAATTTCAAACTACAGATTGGAAATAGCGACTTCTGATGATGGTCCTAATTCGTAAATTGCCTCTGCTAGCTCTATTTTTATCTCTTTTGCCTTTTCAAACAGACCATTTGCGCTATAAATCTCAGCAGCATAGAGTAGTATACCCGGTTCAAATGTTTTTCCCTCAATATACTTTTGGACGATTTCTAGCGCCTTCTCTTTATCTCCTTTTTTGAAGTGGCTATATGCCAATAAACTATACGATTCTGGAGTGGGCCTATTACCCACTTCTTTTCTAGATAATTTTAACGCCTTATCAAACTGGTCTGTTCTGTCTAAATAAAGTGAAACGTTATAAGCGTTATACATATCTCCATACGCTGGATTTTGAACCATTTCAAAATAGGTGTCAAAATTGGAAAGGCTTTTTAAATCATCCCCCATAAAATCAGCGATTTCAGCCTTTAATAAATAATAGTCAGGTGCTTTGTAATTTTTAGTGACAGAATCAAGGATTCGCATAGCTTCCGCTGCTTTCTTTTCATAAGAAAAGACTATCCAAGCAATCCCTTTTTTTGCATAGGCATTCTCAGGATCTAGTTCCAAAGTCTTTAGATAATGCTTATAAGAATCTTCAATTCTTCCTGCATGTCCGTAATAATCAGCTAGATTAGTATATGCCCATAATCTTAATTCTTTATTTTTAGAATCCTCGGCCTTTAGTTTTGCCTTTTCCATAAAGCGAATGGTGGTATCCAAATCACCTTTATAATCATTCCATTTGGAAACTCGAATTAAATATGCAAAATCATTCATATTCTTTAAGCTGTCTAAATACTTTTGAGCAATATCATAGTTACCCAATTCCATATTCACATCAAACATAAGACCCAAAGTCTGGTCTACCCCACTCCGTATTGCACGAGCAGAATCTGCAAGTTGCGCAGCTTCCCTAAAACGATGTTGAGAGATATAATTTCTTGCCAAAGCCCTGTAGTACCCCGCTTCACCCATAGCAGCAATAGCTACCGCTTTCTTTAATACCTGTTCTGATTTTTTTAAATATTGTATATCACCAGTATTCTGAAAATAGCGATTGTACTCCCCTCCTACGATTCCAAAACTCATTAATTGAGAACTATCCGGTTTAATCTTTGAATTCCAGAGTTCAAAATATTTTGAAGTTGTCCGGGACGGATTTGAAACCAAGTATTTATTATAATCCCGAGCATCCGTTAACGAACTTTTAGGTTCTGTTTGGCATGAGAAAAGAAAAAGTAAAGTAATGCAAATGGTAAAATATTTCATCTTCTTTTATTTAGGTTTGGAAATTGGTTTTGAGTTAGAAAAAGAGAGGACGGAAACACCATCCTCCCCCCTCTTCTTTTTCAAAGACTTACATCTTACTCAGGAGCTCCCAAGTATGGAAATGTATTTGTAGGCTCTGCAGTAATAGATACTCCATCAGAAACCAATCTTGGGAATGTACCCACACCTTCAACTTCTTGACCGTTAAAACGTGTGCCGTCCCCACCTCCAAAAAGAAGGGTTAAGGAAACATCAATAACATCATCCTGCGGGGTTCTACCTGTAAGCCCTATTGCACCTTCAAAATTAGGAGCACCGGTACCTGGATTAAAATAGGTTGTGGGTAAATCCGGAGCTACTTCTAAAACATCATTTGCTAAAACAGTAGTCAAAACCTCTGCGCTAACAATATTGTCCGTAAACCCATCCTTTTCAGGACCGTTAAGGATATCGCCTAAAATATTTGGCTGATAGTTAACGTCATCTGGATTAAGACCTAATAATTCTGCATACACATCATGCAAACTTTCTAATCTATCTTCAAAATCTTTCTGATAAAATTCTGCTATAGTAGACGGCACCGCTTGGTTGTAAGGATCTTTAAAGTCAGGAATGCTCAATACCGTATTTATACCCGGTCTACCCATAAAATCTACCTGAGCGTAAGTACCTGAAAAATCTGGAGGCGTTACCATCATTTCACCACCGCCATCTTCACAGGGAGCGCAAGAAGTACCACCACAATCAACTCCAGTTTCCGTACCATTCATGATACCATCCGTACAACTGGTTTCTACCATTTCTAAAGCATCATCATCATCACAGGCAACAAACATAGTAGCTGCGCAAATTGAGAGTGCCATATATTTTAAAGTATATAATTTCATTATATTTTATTTTTAAGATTAGTTATTATTATTGTTTTCTATTGGTAGTTACCCAAGTCTTGTACACTTTTAAACCTAAAACATTCGTGCCAGTAGTTTCTCCCAAAATGCTATTGGGAATCTCTAATACCAGCGCCATAGTATTGGCTCCGTCAAAAGTATCTACAGCTTCGCCTGCGGGCAAGAAGCCTTCTGGTGCAGTACCACCAATTACCTTATTGAACTGTCCAAAATCAAAAAAGAAAGCATCTTGTCTTGGCCCGGCAAAAAGAGAAATACCATCCTCAGTAGTTGTAGTCAGAGCATTTTCCCCAGATATGGCAACTTGTCCTAACGGAGAATCTACCATTACTTCACTGATCTTACCTGTCTCTGCCGGAATTACTGGACCAAAGAAATACATGGTATCTTTTCTTGGAATGGCCTGTATTACCAAATCTTCAATTAAATCATTATTGGTGTCAATATTAATTTCGGTCAATACATTCTCATCAAACGTACCGTAAGCTAAATCTGGAAGCACATTTGTTTGTAGGTCTACAATAAACACGGTATTATCTGAATTGGAAGGCGATTCAAATCCGTAAAAATCAGCAATATCCGCTGTATTACCTGTAGTGCCTGGCGCATCAATATGATCTGCTGCCACTAAAACCGCACCAACTACAGCAAGGATTCCCATGCCGAATAAAAGTTTTGTCTTTTTCATTTTTAAGTTTTAAATGATTATTAATTCACCCCTACTTACGAGGTATTGATGGTAGGGTTTGGTTTTAAATGTTAAAACAATGTTAAAAGGAAATAACAGGCAAATCGTACAGCAGGCAGATATCCTTATTACAGCTATACAAGAATTAAAACCCTGATTATTAAGTATAAACCAATAAAAAACGATTAAAATCTCACTTTTATAAAAATTAACCATATAGTAGAATTCTCCTGTAAATGAGGTTTTCGTTTGCTCATTTTAACGTAATTTGGCACTTTCAAAACTATAGTAACATGAACCCTTCGGCCTCTGGTTGGATTAATAAATTTGGTTCGCTTGTAGAAAAAGAGCAGGCCCTCTATACCGATTTCACTTCGCATTACCGCGATTTACGAAGTACGGGGTTTGTATATGGTATGAATATGGAGATACCTGGTTTTATTTCTCCCGAATACAAGCTCTCCGAAGACGAGAAGGCAAAAATAAACTTGCTTCATGCCTTGTACGGCACATATACCTTGGAAACCAACGACAATGAATTTGAGACTTTCCTCGAAAAGATATTTGAATTCTATAAAGTTCTGGAAATAGCCCATTTCTCACTTTTAAGCAAAATTCTCACAGGTTCCAAAACATCCGCACAATTAGAAAAATTAATTGAAACCAGGGTTTCGTTAGGTGACACTCTCCTTAACAAAACATTCAATAGTGTTATCACCAACTCCTTATTGTTTATAGATGTCCTGTTATTTAAGTGTTATTTGAGCGACCCGAAGGATATAAAAGCTCAAGCACAACTATTAGAATATTTAACCATAAACATCACTTACCACGCACTGAGTTCCAAAGAAAAGAATAAGAATGACGAACGCTTAGCTCTACTATTCGGCTCTTCCTTAACCTTTATAAAAAGTGATGCCCAAGATTTTGACGGTTCGTATCGCCAACAGCTGCTTGAAGACCGGTCCGAAATGGAAAACAGATATTTTCTAGATGTTGCATGTCTAGCGGTGTGGGAAGATAAGTCTTTAGAATACCAAGAATCCGAATTCATTTTTGGCCTTGGAAAAGACCTAGGACTGAAGGAAGATTACATTAAAGATTCTCTTGAAAACGTTCAGGTTTTCTTCATGAAAAATTCCAGTACTATTCCATTTTTAAAAGACAATAATCTGGCGGTTCAGTTTTATGAGAACATGTCCAAAATGGTAAATAAACTAATTTTAAGGAATAGTAAGCGATTACAAAAAGAACTAGCCGAAAGCAAAGAATTAGTTTATCTGATTTCCAAATCTACCTTAAGAGACCTTACTCCAGAAGAAAAGAAAAAGGTGCAAAATCAGCTGATAGATATTTTTAAAAGCATCCCCTCTTTGGCAATTTTTATTCTTCCAGGAGGAGCCGTTTTACTACCTATTTTCATAAAATTGATTCCAAAATTACTCCCATCCTCTTTTGACGAAAACAGAATAGAAAAATAATGCTTTTTACTGCAAAAAAGGCAGTATAAGAAAAATCTATGATGGTGTTTAAAAAGTTTTAAATCAATTAAATAGAGTATTTTACTCTAACCATAACTTAAAGTCTTTTACACGCTCTCTACTTACGATTATTTCTTGCTCATTAAAGTGATTTAACTTGATTTGAAGCCTAGAATTGGTATAAGAAACAATATCTTTTATATGATTGATGTTGATGTAAAATTTGCGACTCACCCTAAAGAAAGTTTGCGGCTCCAAGTCAGTTTCCAGATTTTCCAAAGTGGTATCCAAAAGGTAATTTCTGCCGTCCGAAGTTGCCGCATACGTTCCCTTGTTTTCACTATAGAAACTTTCCACTTCATCTGCATTTATAATTTTTAGATGCTGCCCGACTCTAGCGGTAAATCGTTTTTTATATTCCCGCTCCAACGGGTTCACCAAAAGGTTTTTAATATCGTCAAAATTGAGCGTCATGTTTTGCTTCTCAGGCTTTAATGACCGATACTTATTTACCGCAGCTTCCAACTCTTCGTCATCAATCGGCTTTAATAAATAGTCAATACTATTCAATTTGAACGCCTGCAATGCATATTCATCAAAAGCCGTTGTAAAAATGATAGCACTTTTCACCTCTACGGTATCAAAAATTTCAAATGAGAGTCCGTCTGAAAGCTGAATATCCAAAAATATGAGGTCTGGGTGCGGGTTGCCTGAAAACCACGCTACAGCCTCCTCTACGGAATGCAGCATTTCTGACACTTCCACACCTAAATTTGACAATAAACGCGCTAATCGCCTTGCTGAAGGCTTCTCGTCTTCTATAATAATGGTCTTCATAGTTGGATTGTTGGTTTTTATAAAATTGACTACGAATACTTTTTCATTTCGTTTTTATCAGCATCCATGTACTTTTGAATTTGACGCTCTTCCCAAGCTTTACTGAAGAAAGGACTATAAGAAAACACTTTAGCCCCATGAAATAACACACCAATACCCCAAAAAATAAATGTTGAAAAAGTGCCGAAATTAAAGAATGCCTCCGTGAAACTTTCACCATTGTTCATATTACCCACAACAGCACCCGTCATGACCATAATGTTCACTATTACAAAAACCGCTAAATGAATATAAAACCCTTTTAACCGCTCTATCCTTTTTTTAGCCCTCAACTGCTTACTTCTTCTATCTAATGACGATGTTTCCATTTCTATATTTTTATAATTACTTATGTCAAAATCAATTTATTCCCACCTAGTTCTTTGCTCATCTTCCTGCATGAATTGCTTTATCTTACGCTCTTCCCAGCCACGACCAAAAAACGGACTGACACCAAATGTTTTTATCGCACCAACAACAACACCTATGCCCCAACCAAATGCTGCCCACAGAAACCAAGCATATGCAAAACCATTTGTGTAATAATTAATAGCCGCCAAGAAACTTATAGTTACTATATAGGCGATAAGCCCGTTATAGAATTTTTTCTCGTTCTCAACTCTTTCTTTTGCTCTAAGGTATTTACTTTCTCTTTCCATAGTAATTGTTATTTTGTTGGTTATTGACTACAGGGTCAAATTTCACTAAAAGTGATTGTCTTTCTAAATGTTACTTTCTGAATTGTACTATTTTATGACTGAATTGTAACTCTCAATTCAAACTACTAATTGATTTGAAAAAATTCGACTCAGAAATTTTCATCATCCATATATTCCTGCATCTTCTTTTCCTCCCATCGTCTTCCCCAAAGCGGATTTGTTCCAAAAGCCTCCATAGCGTGCATCAAAATACCAAAACCCCAACCTAAAATAGGAAATATCACCCAAGGGAAACTTGTGGTTCTGTAATTTAAGTAAGCAAGGCACGGTATTACAATACAGTACGCCAATAGATTGCCATAAAAACCTTTAATGGCTTCTACTTTCTCTTTCGCCTTTTTATAGCGCTTGTCCTCTATATATTCATGTTGTATTTCCATAGCTGATATTTGTTTTAAAAGTATAGGCAACCGAACACTAAAATCAGTAGCCGTTTTATCTATTTGAACTTTTCTATGGGTTAGAAGTGCGTAGCGCTCGCGAATATTATACAGTCCTACGCCACTACTTTTTTTGACCACTTGTTTTTCCTGTAGATTATTCACCACAACCAACTCACCTCCCTGTTCATAAACCTGTAGTTTTAAAGGTTTACTAGAAGTTACTACATTGTGTTTTACCGCATTTTCAATTAATAATTGAAGTGATAATGGAACTATTTTAGCCTCTGGGTCTGCACTCTTTTCTATGATATCGAAAACGATACTATCCTCAAAGCGCATTTTTAAAAGCCGCACATATGTTTTAGCAAATTGAAGCTCTTCATCAACAAGTACCAAATCTTTACTTTTTTGTTCAAGTACATACCTATAAACCTTTGATAAGGAAGAAGTAAACTTCTGTGCTTGATATGGGTCTTCTTCAATAAGACTAGACAACACATTTAAACTGTTGAACAGAAAATGTGGATCCAATTGATTTTTTAAAGCATCGAATTTTGCTGATGCCGTATTGGCTATAATTTTTTGTTCTTTAACCTTATTTTCCTGCCGATATCTATAATAAAAGATAGCATAAAAAATTAATGAAACCCCTAGGGAAATAAAAACCGAACGTACGTAATTCTCTACCGTATGAACACCCATAACCTCTTCAAAAGGTATATCATAAAGGGTTGTAGCAATAATAGATATCGCCACAAAAACACCCATACAAGTTATCACAACGTTGCCAAAGACAGCAAGAGCCATACGTTTAACCGTATATATGTTTCTTTCATATTTTTTCAAAAGAAAATAGAACCAAGACATGTTAACAAGGTACAGTATAATCGAAAACACAATGTTCGTAAAATACTCTCGCCAGATATCTTCATAAATCAATTCAAACCGCTGCTCATCTAAAAAATAACTATAGGTAATAAACCCAAAGAAGACCAAGTTACCAATGATAAAGCCCCACAAAAGCTCTTTTAAAATTTTATTACCTTCCATTTGTACTGTTTAAAATGTGCGGATTACTGCGCGTATTAACACAAAGATGCTATACAACACTTCATTTCTAAAATCAATACGACTCAATTGTAGATAAAATACTCCAAACTGTATTCTTTATGAACTAAAACGGAATACCGTAACTCTGTTTTATTGTTCCGATCACGAAAGTACTATGCGCACTGCCTATGTTGTTTACCGCCCCAAGCGTATTGATTACAAAGTCCTGATAATGCTTCATGTCACGGACCAGAACCTTTAATCTAAAGTCATAATCCCCAGAAATATTAAAACACTCCGTTACCTCTTTTACCGCACAAATATCTTTAACAAATTGATTTCCAATATCCTTTGTATGTTGTTTTAGGGTAATGTCGCAAAAAACAATCAGCTCAAGCCCCATTTTTTCTGTATCCAATAAAGCTGAATAGCTTTTTATATACCCTTCTTTTTCCAGTTTACGCACTCTTTCATACACAGGAGTCGGTGAAAGATTAACTGTAGCTGCCAGTTCTTTTGTAGTAATATTCGAGTTTTTTTGAAGCTGTTTTAACAACTCTAAATCGGTCAAATCCAAATTTTCCATAGATAAATCGTCTTTAAAATGCCTATCACGAAGCACTAACTTTGTATTTACACCTTAAAAATACCTATTTACAGTTAAATACTCTTAATTATATTTCTAATTATGGATAAAATAACCTTTACAATAGCTTTGCATAGATATTAATTCAAAAATTACAGTATGAAAACTACCAACCTTGGCTATCCCAGAATTGGAAGTAAAAGAGAATTGAAAAGAGCCTTAGAACAATATTGGTCAGGCAAAGCCGACATAGATACGCTATTGAATACGGCTAAAACAATTCGTAAAGAGAATTGGCTATTACAGAAAGAACAAGGCATAGACCTTATTCCAAGTAATGATTTCTCCCTTTACGACCAAGTGTTAGACTTATCTACAACTTTGGGATGCATTCCTGAGCGTTACGCTGCCCTAGCTAACAACCCATCTTTCTCAAGCCACGATTTATATTTTGCCATGGCAAGAGGTATTCAACAAGACGGAGTAGATATTACTGCTATGGAAATGACCAAGTGGTTTGATACCAACTACCATTATATAGTTCCTGAATTTACTAAAAATCAGGTATTCACTGTTTTTTCTGACAAAATCATCAATGAATTTAAAGAAGCTTTAGAGCTAGGTATCAAAACCAAACCGGTATTAATAGGCCCTGTTTCTTACCTGTTATTAGGAAAAGAAAAAGAAGATGGTTTCCATAGAATAGAGTTGCTAGAACGACTGCTTCCAGCTTACGAAAACATCCTTCAGCAATTAGTAGATATTGATGCTGAACACATTCAGTTTGATGAGCCGTATCTAGCCCTCAACCTTACCGAAAAAGAACAGCGTGCCATACACCAGACTTACGCCTATTTCGCTGCGAAATTTCCGAATCTAAAAATTACGGTAGCCAATTATTTTGATTGTTTTGGAGATAATATTGAGACCGCCTTAAGCTTGCCCGTACATACGTTGCACTTAGATTTGGTACGTTGCTCTTCACAATTAGATGACATCATAGCGTCTAATAAACTAAATAGTTATATACATTTATCTTTAGGAGTAGTTGATGGTCGTAACATTTGGAAAAATAACTTTGAGCAGTCTTTAAAGCTGATTCAAAAAGCAATCGATTATGTGGGTTCTGAGCGTATTTTAATTGCACCTTCATGCTCCCTATTACACTCGCCATGTGATTTAGATTTAGAAAGTAACGAAGAGAACCTGAGCTCAGAAATCAAACAATGGTTAGCCTTTGCAAAACAAAAATTAGACGAAGTAGCTACTCTTAAAAAATTAGCCAGCAAAGAAGACCTTTCTACTAATTTAGAGAAACTCAGAAAGAATACAGAGGCACATGCCAATAGAGCAACCTCAACCTTAATTCACGATCAAAAGGTAAAACAGCGTGTTGACGCACTTACTTCAAAAGACGACCAAAGACTACACATTTTTGCAACCCGTCAAAAACTTCAGAAAGAGGCATTGAACCTTCCATTATTCCCGACCACCACTATCGGTTCCTTTCCTCAGACCAAAGAGGTGAGAAGTTGGAGAGCAAATTTCAAAAAAGGGAATCTATCTGCAGACGACTACCATGTTCTTCTAGAGAAAGAAACCAAGGATACTATTGAATTTCAAGAGCGCACCGGTCTTGACGTACTTGTACATGGGGAGTTCGAAAGAAATGACATGGTTGAGTACTTCGGGGAACAATTAAACGGATTCGCTTTTACCAGTTTTGGCTGGGTACAGAGTTATGGTAGTCGCTGTGTAAAGCCACCTATTATTTTTGGTGATGTTTCCAGAGAGGCACCAATGACGGTTAAATGGTCTTCTTTTGCACAATCATTGACCAAAAAGCCCGTAAAAGGTATGCTTACCGGCCCTGTAACTATTCTACAATGGTCTTTTGTCAGAAATGACCAACCACGTTCTGAAACCTGCACACAGATTGCATTAGCCATAAGAGACGAAGTGGTGGACTTAGAAACAGCTGGATTACAGGTTATTCAAATTGATGAGCCTGCTATTCGCGAAGGACTCCCTTTACGAAAAGAAGAGTGGAACACTTATTTGAATTGGGCTATAAAAGCTTTTAGAATTTCAGCTAGTGGGGTTAAAGATGAAACGCAGATTCATACCCATATGTGCTACTCAGAGTTCAATGATATTATCTCGAACATAGCCGATATGGATGCCGATGTAATCACCATTGAATGTTCTCGTTCTCAAATGGAGCTTTTAGACGTTTTCGCAACGTTTAAATACCCAAATGAAATAGGACCTGGTGTTTACGATATTCACTCGCCTAGAGTTCCTGAACGAGCTGAAATGGTCGCCTTAATGGAAAAAGCCGCAAAGCAGATTCCAATAGAGCAATTATGGATCAATCCAGATTGTGGTTTAAAGACCAGACATTGGCCAGAAACTCGTGAGGCACTTATAGAAATGGTTGCTGCTGCTAGAGAATGCCGTCAAAACCATGCTGTTTTAGCTTAATAAACTTCATACCGGTTTTAAAAAATGCATCCCACAATTCGTAGGATGCATTTTTTTATACCATAAAGCGCAGTAGCTTTGCACTATGGTAAGAAGAATTCAATTACGGGTTTCGTTAAAAGAGGAAAGTCAGCCTAACATCCTTTTAAAAAAAACCGCTAAATATTTAAGCGAAGACGAGAAGAACATCACTATTAAAGTGCTGCGAAAGTCTATTGACGCACGTAAGCCCTCTATTTACTTTAATTATAAAATGGAGGTTTACATTAATGAAGAACCTTCTAAAAAAGCCGACTACGTTTTCAATTACCAAGATGTTTCAAGAGCGAAGGAAGTTCACATCGTCGGTTTTGGCCCTGCGGGAATGTGGGCTGCATTACGTTGTTTAGAATTAGGGTTCAAGCCCATTGTCTTAGAGCGTGGCAACAATGTAAAGAATAGAAGACGAGATTTGAAGGCCATTAATCAAGACCATACCGTAAACGAAGATTCCAATTACTGTTTTGGCGAAGGCGGTGCAGGAACCTATTCCGACGGAAAACTTTACACCCGAAGCTTAAAAAGAGGAGATGTTCGTAGAATATTTGAAAGTTTGGTGCATCATGGTGCAACGGAAGAGATATTGGTAGATGCGCACCCACATATCGGAACGAACAAACTACCTAAAATTGTTCAGAACATTAGGGAAACGATTATTGAACACGGCGGTGAAGTCCATTTTAATACACGCCTGACCAACTTTACAATTAAAAACAACAAAATTGAAAGCCTTCAATTGCAGAACGGCACTGAAATGAAGGTAAACCGAGTTATTCTAGCTACGGGGCATTCGGCACGTGATATTTATTATTTACTGAACGATAAGAAAATCAGCTTAAAAGCAAAATCTTTTGCCATGGGTGTTCGGGTGGAACATCCTCAGCATATTATCGATTCCATTCAATACCATTGTTCGGGAGAGCGAAACGAATTGCTTCCGGCAGCGGCCTATAGTTTGGTGGAACAAGTAAAGAATCGCGGTGTGTACTCTTTTTGTATGTGTCCTGGTGGTTTTATCGTACCTGCAGCAACTGCACCTGGCGAAGTGGTTGTAAACGGTATGTCTCCTTCCAAAAGAAATAACAAATTTGCCAATTCAGGTATCGTTGTAGAAATCAATGCCGATGAAGATTTATATAAATACGAGCGTTTTGGCGTTTTAAAAGGATTGGAATACCAAAAAGATTTAGAACGGTTGGCTTTTACCGCAGGCGGAAGAACGCAGACCGCACCCGCCCAACGTTTGACCGATTTTGTAGAAGGAAAACTTTCGGCCGACCTCAACCCTACTTCCTATCAACCCGGATTAAAATCGTCTCCCCTACACTCCTTACTACCAAAATTAATTGGCGGAAGGTTACGCCAAGGTTTTAAAGCTTTTGGTGATAAAATGAAAGGCTATTATACGGCCGAAGCAAATATTGTGGGGGTTGAATCCCGTACCTCATCACCGGTAAACATCCCCAGAACCGAAAAATTGGAACACCCCGAAATTGAAGGTCTTTTTCCTTGCGGAGAAGGTGGCGGGTATGCAGGCGGAATAGTTTCCGCTGCTATGGATGGTGAACGCTGCGCCGAGGCTGCCATTGCCGGGCTATAGCCGTTAACTATGCGGTTATCCAAACATTCGCCGTATCTTTACAGCATATTAAATATACATGACATTTAAAGATTTAGGTATTGCTTTGCCTATACTCAAAGCTATTGAGGAACAAGGATATACAAATCCCACTCCCATTCAGGAACAAGCCATTCCGATTTTACTTAACAAAAAAGATTTATTAGGAGTTGCCCAGACAGGAACCGGTAAAACGGCTGCTTTTAGTATTCCTATTATACATCATTTACATACCGATCAAGAGCAAACTAGAGGTAAGCGACGTATTAAAACGCTGATTGTAACCCCCACAAGGGAACTTGCTATACAAATTGCAGATAATTTTACTGCGTATAGCAAACATACAAGCATTAGAAATACAGTGATTTTTGGCGGTGTAAAACAATCCAGACAGGTAAATGCATTGCGCAATGGGGTTGATGCCCTTATTGCCACGCCAGGAAGGTTATTAGACTTGATGAACCAGAATATCATCTCTTTACGGGATATTGAATTTGTGGTTTTAGATGAGGCCGACCAGATGCTGGATATGGGTTTTATTCACGATATCAAAAAAATCATTGCGAAATTACCGAAGCAAAGACAATCGCTTTTCTTTTCGGCTACGATGCCTTCTAGCATTGTGGAGCTTTCAAAAACGTTATTAGGTGATTTTGAAAGGGTAACTATAAAACCGCAACAGGCAACGGCCGAAAGAGTTGAACAAGGTGTGTATTTTGTAAGTAAACCTAACAAGCCAAAATTGTTGGTTCACCTTATTAACGAGCGCCCTACGGATTCTGTTTTGGTGTTTTCACGTACCAAACACGGTGCGAATAAAATAGTTAAGAAATTAGCTCAGGCCGATATTAAATCTGCTGCTATACACGGTAATAAATCCCAAACCGCTAGACAAAAGGCACTAGGGGAATTTAAAGATGGAAAACTCCGTGTCTTGGTAGCGACTGATATTGCCGCAAGGGGAATTGACGTAGAAGACCTTTCGTTAGTTGTTAATTACGATTTGCCCAATGTACCGGAAACCTATGTACACCGTATCGGAAGAACAGGTCGTGCCAGTGCCAGTGGTATTGCACTTTCTTTTTGTGATAAGGAAGAACGCGCTTATTTAAAGGATATTGAAAAATTGATAAAGCAACAGGTGCCGCGCATGCCAGAACATCAGTTTGTTGATGGTGATGAAGGCGAAAACGATCAAGAAGGGCAAAAACCTCAGCAAAGGAGACCTTCTAACAATTCTAGAAATAACAATAGAAATCGGAACCGAAATAGAAATCGCCCGGGGAATTCCAACAATAGAAACTCCAACAACCGAAACCGGGGGAATTCCAACAGGCCTTCCCGCAGAGATGATTAAATACATTATTGAAAATTTCCAATAGAAAAAGCGTTCTTACGAGTGCATAAAGAAGCCCGAATTTCTCTAGATTCGGGCTTTTGCTCTTATTATATTTTCCTTTACTTCTTCAAAAACGAAATAAGAAGCTCATTTAATTCATTTGAATGCGTAAGGTTCAAACCATGAGGCCCACCTTTAATAACTTCATATTGATTGTCAGCAATACCTTTTGCCGCCTGATCTGCAGATGTAGCCTGGGGCACCGTTGCATCTGCATCGCCATGTACTATTAACGTGGGTACGGTAACATTTTTCAATTCAGGTCTAAAATCGGTATGCATCCAAGCCAATGCTGCTTGAATAGTTGCGCGAGGAGAAGCATTAGAGGCGATGCTAAAATCATAGTCCAGTTGCGCTTCACTAACCTTATCCTTATTATCCTCGTAATTGTAGAAACCTGTTAAGAACTTTTCTTTTAAGAATCCCACTCTATCTGACTTCAGTGCTGCCATGATGTCATTCAATTGATCTTGAGGAACACCATCAGGATTATCATCCTTTTGCTGCACAATAGGTATAATAGAGCTGATTAGGGCAGCTTTCGAAATACGATCTGATCCATAATCTGTAAAGTATCTAACCACTTCTCCTCCTCCCATAGAAAATCCAACGAGGGTAACATCATTTAAATCTAGCTGTGTAATCAACTCGTTGAGGTCTGAGGTAAGGCTTGAATAGTCGTAATCTCCCCAAGGTGCAGAAGATATTCCAAATCCTCTTCTGTCATAAGCTATGCATCGATATCCCGCGTCTACTATTGCTGAAACCGTTCCTTCCCAAGCTCTATGACTAAGTGGCCATCCATGGATAAGTATAACCGGTTTTCCACTACCATAATCTTTATAGTGAATGTCTACAGATTCACTTGAATTCTTTTCATTTGTTATAAAAGGCATAAATAATTTTCTTTTGTTACGCCTTAAGCCCCGTCATTGTTCGTTCTAAACACTCTTGATCACTGCATATAGATAAGCATCCAATAATTGATCATTCTTTATAAATCGCGCTTTTCTCATTCCCTCTCTTTCAAAACCAGCCCGTTCTAGAGCCTTGATAGAAGGATAATTGTCAATAAAAACATTGGCCTCAATCCTTAAAAGCCCTTTAACCTCAAAACCAATCTCAATGATTTTACGTATTGACAATGTCGCAATACCATTACCTCTTAATTCTGAGCCTAGCCAATAACCTATTTCAGCAATATGGGAGGTCTCGCCGTAAACATATAAAAACCCAATACCACCAACCATTTCACCACCATATCTGATGGCAAATTGGCCAACATGCTCGAATTTATCCTCAAATTCCCGACACAAATTCAAGAATTCTTCAGCATCTTTCTCACCATAGGGAAAAGGGATCTGCAAAGTATTTTTGCTGATCTCTTCATCATTAATGTGTTTAATAATCGAAAACCTATCACTTGCTCTAATCTCTGTAAGTTCAAGATCATCGGAAATGACATATGTTTCAGAAAGATCCATCACTCATCTTTATAAATCTTCACAACTTTTTCAGTAGGCGTTACATATCCACGGTACATTCCTTCTGAATTAAAAGGCATGGCAATATTTCCATCCTTATCCAACGCAACCACACCGCCACTACCCCCTTTCTCAATTAACTTTTTGTTAATAATGTATTCGCCAGCCTCCTGCAAAGTAGAGCCTTTATACTCCATCATAGCAGCGATATCCCTAGCTACAGTATATCTTATGAAATATTCACCATGACCAGTGGCTGAAACACCACAAGAAACATTATCTGCAAAGGTACCTGCTCCTATAATCGGAGCATCCCCTATCCTATTGTATCGCTTATTAGTCATTCCACCCGTAGATGTTCCTGCGCATATGTTACCATCTTTGTCCAATGCGACTGCCCCTACCGTACCATATTTATAATCTTCGTTAAGAATCTGAATTTCATACCCCATATCCTTCTCATTCTTCTTAGCTCTCTGGAGCGATTCCCATCTCCTTTCGGTCTTAAAGTACGATGGTTCTACAATTTTCAAACCCTGCTTTTCTGCAAATTCTTCCGCACCCTTTCCAGAAAGCATCACATGCTCTGACTTCTCCATAACAGCTCTAGCCGCATCAATAGGATTTCTTACGTTCGT
>ENA-ORXM01002648-ORXM01002648.1-marine-metagenome-genome-assembly--contig:-NODE-2648-length-20053-cov-6.651882_pt1 | contig 20053 bp, 19 predicted proteins | sample MGYA00237867_ERZ511480 | MGnify/ENA primary metagenome ERZ511480 (study PRJEB26309, sample SAMN06266103) | marine metagenome | isolation source: Algal blade | place: United Kingdom:Sidmouth, United...
GGAACCACGAATCACGAGGCGTGATCCATTGGATGTCATCGGGGTCGACGCCGTTGGCCAGCAAGAACAAACAGGCAGATAGTCGACTTCGAGAGCCCGTTCAGTTGCCATCGCCAGAAACTAGACGCTTACAGCGTAAGGCTCAACTGGTACCGAAAGGCTCTGACCGAATCAGCTGCCGAGCCTGTCTTCAGCAGCGTGTGCTGCCTCCGCTGCCCTGTCGACGGGTGCGGCGTTCGCTCGAGCTGCTGGGTCGGTCACATCGACCGCTGGGTCGGTGAGATCGATACCTTCGGCGTTCAGCTCGTCGAGCTTGTCGGAGTACTTGCCACCGGTACGTTCGTCAATCGCGGTGGTCACCTTGCCCACGCCGTCGGTGATCTTCGACGTGTACGTCGACACGAAGTCTTTGAGTTGGTTCAGCAATGTCATGATGGTGCTCCGAAGTGCAGGGAGAGGAGAGGCACTTCGCTCCCATGGTCCCACGTCTCGAGCCTCCGGCGTGGGCACTTCGCGGCACGTGACTACTCGAACGTGAAGCCCTGGCTCTCGAGGAACCCCTTCATGTGGGGGCGGCTCTCCTTGCCGAGGAGGGCAGACATGTCCTCGCTCCAGGCCCGGTCGACCTTTCCACCCGTGCGCTCCTTGTAGTAGCCACGCATCTGCTCGTCGTAGGAGCGGATGCCGTCTTCGTCGGCCGCTTCGTTGTAGGTCTCCTCCTTCAGGGTGACCGAGAGGGGAAGTCTGGGCTTGAGGGCGGGGTCCTGGTCTGGCCAACCCAGGCACAATCCAAAAAGAGGGAAGACCTGATCTGGCAGCTCGAGGAGTTCGACCACCTGGGCCGGGTCGTTGCGGATGCCACCGATGTAGCAGATACCGAGACCGAGCGATTCGGCTGCAACGACAGCGTTCTGGGCAGCAAGTGCACAGTCGACGGTGGCGATGACGAAGTGTTCGGTCATGCCAGGGCTGAAATCGCCTCCGGCCATCTCGCAGGCCACGGCCGAGCGGTGGAGGTCGGCACACCACACGAAGAAGGCACCGGCGGTTTCGACGTAGGTCTGGCCGCCAGCGAGGGTGGCGATGGCGGCCCGCGTCTCAGGATTGCGAACCCGGATGATCGTGGTGCCCTGCACGTTCGAAGACGTCGCTGCGCTCAAGCCGGCCGAGATGACATCGGAGACCATCTCGTCTGTGACGGGCTCGGTGGTGAACTTGCGGATCGAACGGTGTTGCTTCAGCAGTGCGAGGGCATCCATGCGCTGAGCGTAGGCGCAGCCACCACGACTCTCAGAATGGCTGTCACACCCAAAATGCCATCATGCCCACACGTCTTGGAGCTCGGCTCCCGCCAATCACCCCTTGCTCTCTGAGCAGAAGGAATCCAAGATGACCATCAACGAACATGACCGCCTGGTCTTGCGCGACGCATTCATTCGAGTGTTCGCCGATCCAGGAATCGCCAACATCGCCATGGAAGCCATGCCACCGATCGACTACACGAGCTTTGCGAGAATCAGCGACGTCGAGAACCTCCGCCTGCACATGGACGCTCGGTTCTCCGGCGTTGACTCGCGATTCATCTCCGTCGATGCTCGCTTCGACCGTATGGAGACGCGATTCGAGGCAATCGACCACCGGTTCGACGCCGTCGATGCGCGTTTCGATGCCGTCGATGCTCGCTTCGACGCCATGGACACCAAGTTCGGGGCCCTCGAAACCAAGTTCGGGGCCCTCGAAACCAAGTTCGGGGCCCTCGAAACCAAGTTCGAGGCTCGGTTCGAAGCCCTCGAAGCCAAGTTCGAAGCTCGGTTCGAAGCCCTCGAAGCCAGGTTCGAGGCTCTCTACCTGAGTGTCGAGGGCATGATCGATTCGAAGCTGTCGGCACAGATGCGGCTGATGTTCTTGATGCAGCTCGGCACGATTGCCGCCGTCACCGGCATCATCCAGGCCAGCGTCTGAACGGCTCCTCAGCGAAGCGTCTGGATGATCTCGGCAGTTGCCTCGATCGACTCGGCGTCGCTACCGGCAACCACCTTCAGGTTGAACATCGAACAACCGGCGTCGACATAGGCCCCGAGCTGCTCGGCCACTTCAGCCGGGGTCCCATAGGGCGTGTACTTCTCGAAGGCTTCGAACGGCACTCGATAGAACGCCTCCATCGCAGCGGCAACTCCGGCGCGAGCTGCTTCCTTGGTATCGCCAACTCCAATCCAGGGTTGATAGCCGTGCACCCAGGAATGAGTCGCTCGTCCATGTGCTCCGGATTCGTCGGCCACGATTGCCGTTGCTTCGGCGAAGCGTCGCGACGAGCACCAGGCGCCGATCCAGCCATCGCCGAAACGAGCGGTCCGGGTGAGCGCCGCGTTCGACCGTCCGCCGATCAGGATCAGCGGAGGTGGCACGACCGATGGCCGAATCACCGCGTCGTCGATGTCGAACAGGTCGCTGTGATGGGTGACGGTCTCACCAGCCATGAGCTTGCCGATGATGTCGAGAGACTCATCGGTACGCCGGCCCCTGGTCTTCGGGTCAACGCCACACACTTCGATCTCGTGCCGGTCCTCACCGCCGACGCCGACGCCGATCGAGAAGCGACCAGGTGCGATGCTCGCCATCGTCGCGATCTGCCTGGCAACCGGGAGTGGGTGGCGAAGCGCCAGCAGGTACACGCTGATCATCACTCGCATCGTTGGATGGAGCTGTGACAGCGCAGCGATTTCGCAGAAGCCGTCGGTGCCATGACCGGTGCGGAACGACACGTGATCGGCCATGTAGATCTGATCGACACCGGCACCCGCCAAGTGTTCGAGCGTGCGATGTTTCTCCTCGAACGATGACTGCCAGAGATCGACGGGAGTCGCGTAGCCAAAGGTCAGGTCGGTCGGCATGACTCGAAGCTAGACCGCTACCGCTGGGTCGAGGTATTCAAAGGGCAGGAGCCGGTCGACCAATACCATTGACGCATCATGCATACGATCTGGTTCGGCAACGACCACCCATCGTTGCGTCGCGTCTGGCATCCAATCGCTGATGTCGGCGAACTCGAGGGCCCCGGCCCGCACCCGGTTCGATTGCTCGGCGACGACTACGCCCTCTTCCACACCGGCGAGGACTGGAGTCTGCTGCCCGACACATGCCCCCATCGGCTGGCCCCGCTGACCGCAGGCACGTTGATCGAGCACGCCGATGGGTCCACGGTGCTGCAGTGCGCCTATCACGGCTGGTGTTTCGGCGAGACCGGCACCTGTGTGGAGATCCCCGCCATCGGGCCAGGCAAGACGGTTCCCGCTGGTGCCCATCTCACCGCAGCCCATGCCATCGCGGTTCGCTACGACATCATCTGGGTCACCCTCGACGAGCCGGTCGCCCCGATTCCCTCGTTCCCTGAGTTCGACGATGACGACTTTGGCCGAGCAGTCATGCCTCGTCAGCAGTGGCGCGCCGCAGCGGCACAGATGGCTGACAACTTTCTCGACGTTGCTCACTTCCCCTTCACCCACACCGCCACGATCGGTGACCCAGACGACCGGATCGTCGGCGACTACGAACTGACCCGCGACGGTTGGGAGTTCAGCGCCGTCCATGCTCACCAGGCCAAGTCCCTTGATGGGGCGGGCACGCTCGTCGACCGAACCATGACGTTCACTTGTTCGGCGCCTCATCACGTCAGGCTTCGGCTCGACTACCCCGACATGGTGGTTGTCCTGGTCTTCTTCCACCAGCCCATCGATGCTGGGACCACACGGTTGTTCTGCATCGAGGCCTCGACCGAGCTGCGCCAACATCCCGAGCGCGCCCAGCAACAGATCGACTTCCAGATGCAGGTCGGCACCGAGGATCGCGAACTGCTCGAACGCATCGGCATCAAGGCCGTCGCCCTCGCCCCTGGCCTCGAGGCCAACACAAAGGCAGACCGCATCACGGTCGAGCTTCGTCGAATGCTTGCCGAACTCGCTGCGATCTGAGCGAGCGAATGCACCCAACCCCTACCCCGGCTGCGCCGCCACGCCCGTTTGGGCCCCCGGCGGACTGACGCTGTGCTTCGCCGCCCCCGGTTGAAACGACCAAGGTCGATCTCAACCGAAGCCAGCACAACGTGCCGCCCACTCATCCGCCGGGGAGTTGACCGAAGTCCTGCCGAGCTTCGCTCACGAGCAGCAACCAATCTGCAACGGTGCCAACCTCGATCGGCCAGACTGCAGCATGGCCGATACTCCGAAACTCAAGGACTACTTCACTGCCGAGGTGATCGGCAAAATCGGTGAGCGCATCTGCGCAGTGCACCCGTCGTTCGACACCAACACGTTTGTCACCAACGCCCTCGGCTCTGCGTGGGAGGAGCTCACGTTCACGCAGCGGAGCCGCAGCATCGCCGATGCACTCTGGGATGGCGTCGGACTGGATGTTGCGGCGACCCTCGACGTGCTCGTCGCCGCCCTGCCCGACGAGCTCGACGATCCAGAGGGCGTCTTGAACGAGAGTTTTTGGTTGTGGCCATTCGGAGATGCCATCGCAGCGTACGCCGTCGACCACAGGGACGCAGGCCTCGACGCGTGTGAGGCCTTGACCAAGTGCTTCACGTCAGAGTTCGCCGTTCGACCCTTCCTCGCGCAGTATCCGGACGCTCTCGATCGTGTGGCGCTTTGGGCTCAAAGCGATGACGAACACGTTCGCCGACTCGCGAGCGAAGGCACCAGGCCCCGGCTCCCGTGGGCGGCACGACTCGATCTTCCGGTCGATGCCGTGTTGAGCATCCTCACCGGACTCCGGGCCGACTCGTCGCTCTACGTCCGCCGCTCGGTCGCCAATCATCTGAACGATCTGGCGAAGGCGGACAGCGACCGCATCGTCAGCCTGCTGGAGTCGTGGCACGCCGAAGGAGTCGAGGAGACCACCTGGATCGTGCGTCATGCCATGCGCAATCACTTGAAGCGGGGCGACCCGCGGGTGCTGGCGATGTTTGGTTACCGACCAGCTGCGGTCGATGTGGCCGGACTGGCCGTCGCTCCCGCAACGGTTGCCATCGGCCAGCCCATCACCGTCAACTTCGACCTCGTCGAGCGAGCGGGACGGGCCCAGAAGCTGATGATCGATCTCGTTGTCGGCTACGTGAAATCGAACGGTTCGGTCTCACCCAAGGTGTTCAAGTTCAAGAATTTCGAGATCCCAGCTGGTGCCTCGCAGCCCTGCACCAAGAAGATCGACATGGTGGTCCGCAGCACTCGGGCCCTTTACCCAGGCGAGCACTCGGTGACGGTGCGGGTCAATGGGGCCGACCTCGCCACCGCCACGTTCGCGCTCAGGATGTAACCAGAACAGTGACGTGGCGCATTGTGCTCCATCATCTCGACTGGAGCTCGAACCATGGACGTTGGCCTGCAACTCATCTTCTCTTCGTACCGATGGGACGACATCTCCAATGCTGACGGGAGGACCCGACCCCTCCCAAGCTGTTGGGAGAGGTCGAGTGTGTCTTGGTCACGGTCGAAGAGCATCAGATTGCGTAGGCCACGGTCGGCAAAGGTCTGGGCGATGGCGTCGAGGATGTCACCGAAGTTGGTGGTGATGTTCTGATCAAGCGTGCTGGGCTGATGGAACGTCGACAGTCATGGTGCGGATGGAGCCCGCAGCCTTCCCCTCGACTTCGTGGGGCGCCGAGCCGGGGGCGCACAGGGCAAAGAGTGTGCATCCGTCGTCACCACCGAGGACACAAGCGAAGCAGCCATCACCGGTCGGCACCGTGTGGGTGATCTCGCCGCCTTCGAGGACGCGAACCACCTGACCGCCGAGCGCATCAGCAAACCAGATGCCGCCCTCGGCGTCGAGGTCACAGCCATCAGGTGCCATGCCTTCGACCGACGCCCAGACCCGTTCGTTGCTCAAGGTGGCGTCGGCGGCAATGTCGAAGGCCTTGTATTTGGCACCGAAGGACTCGCCAATGATCAGCGTTCCGCCGTCCGGGGTGATCACCGAGCCATTCGGGAAAAGCAGGCCGCTGGCCGCGACCTCGGTCGAGCCGTCGGGACGGACCAGCGCCAGATCAGCCGGCGTGAGGTTGGTGAAGTCGGCGACGATGTCCCATCCGAAGTTGCCCACGTACGCATTGCCGGTGGCATCCACGACCATGTCGTTGCAGTGGAACCCGGCGATGTCGTTGAGGTCAGCGTGTTCGGTGAGCTCACCGTCGGCCCACTTCATGATCTTGCGATCCAGCATCGAGACGATGAGGAGCGAGCCATCTGGCATCCAGCCGAGACCCGACGGTTGAGTGTCGCCAGCGAATTCGATCATGGTCTCACTCGTGCCGGAAGCATCGACAGCGGAGACCTTGTGTTGATAGAAGTCGGAGTACCAGAGCCGGCCGTCGTGCCAGCGTGGCCCTTCACCAAAGTCGAGGCCGTCGAGAAACTTGTCGAAGGTGGTCATGGCCGGACCCTAGTTTGCCGAGCATCCTCGGTTCCTCTCGCCCGTCACACCGGGCGAACGGCCTCGGCCGGATCGAGACGCCCGGCTCGAGGCCCTTGCCAGACGAGGGTCCTGATACGAGCCGACGGCGATGTCGTGTCGACGGCGATGTCGTGTCGAAGTCAGTGCTCGTCGATCACGCTCATGGGAGCAGACAAAACCAACTCGCCGGCTTGCGCCAGGCCCGTCCTGTGCAACTCCCCGCACAAGTCCCCGGTTGGCTGACAGCGCTCGCTTGCGACCACGTTCAGTAACTACGCTCACTGGCTACAGCGAGCAGGGAGGTGTTCATGCAGGTCGTGACGGTTCTCGGAGCGGTGAAGAGTCGCGGCGCTGACTCGCAGTCAGAAACCCTGACGCCCAACGCCCGTCAACTGCTCGCCATCATGGTGGCGGCTGGGCCTGACGGGCTCTCGTTCGAACGCGTCGCCGACGAACTGTGGCCGAACCAGTTACCCGCAACCTGGGACGCCTCACTGCGGATGGCCTTTGCCCGATTGCGAAAGCGACTGCCCGTTGGGTGCCTGACCAACAAGGCTCGATGGTGTCGCCTCGAGTTGCCTGACAACGCTGTCGACCTGTGGCATCTCGCAGCTGTGGCCGAATCGCCAGGTCTGCTGACTGACATCGAGGACCTGGTCAGGCACCTGGCACAGGAGGCGTTTCCGAATGTTGAGATCAGTCCGATCATTCGCGATGCCATCAACCATTTCGACCTCCTGCGAACCCACCTGCTCGATCGTCTCATACAACAGCAACCCGTCATCTCTCCACTGGCCACCGAGCCGCTTCGTTCATTCGCTGCAAGCCGGGATTGGGATACGGCGCTGGCCAGCCATGTCGAGCAACTCACCACCGATGCTCTCCGGGTGCCGCCCTCCGCTGACACGGTGTCGACGGCGACCCCAATGCCAGCCTCCATGGCACGGCTTCGAGCACAACCGCTGCTTGGTCGCGAGGCGGCGGTCGAGCAACTCATCGAGCTCGCAGTGAGCGACAACGCATCGTTCACCGTGTTGTCCGCAGCGCCCAAGAGCGGAAGAAGTGCCACGCTCGCCGAGGTCGGCGCCCGTCTCGCCGCAACGGGTTGGCGCATCATTCATCTCGAGCCGAGCGCGCCAGCGGCTGCGTTCGGCCCGTTCCTCCAAGCACTTCCTGACCTGCGAGAGCCCCTCTTGGCGGCAATGGGGAGCGATGCATCAAACGGTCAGATTCGCAGCCGCTGCTGGGCATCGATCTTGCATGCACTCGACCATCCGGATGTCCCGACCTGCGTGATCGTCGACGACGCCGAGCTTCTCGACAGCAACAGCGAAGAAGCCCTCGCCTTCGTCGGGCGCAGCCGGACGAAGAGCCCGTTACCGATCATCGTCACCGCCGATCCCACCACTGCTGCCGATTCGAAGTGGATCAATGCACCCCGGGTCAATCTCGAGGCTGTCTCGCTCGACACAGTTCGGGAGATGATCGCCACAGTCCATCCCGGAAGTTCCGATCTCCATCAGGCGCACCTGAGTGAGCAGATCTTTGCCGTGGCTCACGGCCGTGCTGGCCTCGCGTTCCAATTGGCTCAGTCAGCAGACCCCGCGGCCCTGACGCTGGAGCCGCATGTTGCAACCAACAACGAGCCCGAATCGGCGGCGATCGAGCTCTCCGGCGAGGTCCTGCACGTCGCCCTTGCGGCATCAGTCATCCGATCGCCGATCTCGCTCGAGGATCTCGAGCACGTTGCTCGAAGTGAACAACAACGTGTGCTGGCCTCGGTCGAGAAGCTGCTCGGTCTCGGCATCCTCACCGAGACCACCCGACCGGACGTGTTCGAGTTGGCCCCCGGGTATCAGCACAGCGACTTCGTCACTGGGCGCCTTCCGAACGATGTCGCTCGCTTGTCGCTGCGAGCCATGACCCTGCCGGGTCGAGGCCCGATTGCGGTGGCAACCGATGCACTCCGAGCACGACCTCTGATCAGCGAAGACAAGCTCATCGCTTCGCTGTTGGCGGCGGCTGAATCACTCGCCTCATCGCAGAGCTATCGAGAGGCCATCACCTACTTCCAAGCTGCGGAAGATCTTGGTGCCGAGCTCCGAGCAGAAGCGCTGGTGACCTACGCAACCTCGCTCGAGTTGGTTGGCGCCGATGCCCTCGCCGTTCGCGAGCGAGCCGTCGCGCTGGCGTTGGCCAACAACCAGCCTGGCGTCGCCCTCGACGCAGCACTGACGGGGCTGCCACGCACGGAGTTCGTCGATGGCGACCCGGCGCGTGCGCAGCTGATCGAATCAATCGACCCGGCACAGCTGAGCAGGGCCGATCGATTCCGGCGCCAACTGGCGCTGTCTCGCCAGTTCCTTCTGCTTTCGCGCCGCGACGATGCCAAGCACGAGGCGCTCGCTGCAAAAAACCTGGTCGAGTCGCTCGAGGAAGAGGCCGACGTCTGGTTGGCGTTGGCTCACATCGATCGATGGTTGCCGACGGGCACGCCCGAAACCGGCTTCGTGGCCACACGTTTCCACTCGCCTCGCGCCGTCGCCGACCCCACGCGACGGGCGCGACTGCAACAGGCAGCTGCGGTTGCCGCTCTGGTTGTCGGCGACTTCGTCACCGCGGCGCAAGAGGTCGCCGAGCTGGCCACCGTTGCCGAACAGAGCGAGGACCCCCTTCGAATCTGGCATTCCTTGATCCTTCGAAGTGCGATTCTCAACAACGAGCTTCGACTCGACGAAGCTGAGCGTGTCGCTGACGAGGCGTGCGACCTGGGCGTGTCCTTCGCCCTCAGCGGCGCAGTCGCGAGTCGAATGGCTCAACATTCGAACCGATCCATGCTGCTCGGCAACGTCGTCAACACCGTCGGTCGCCAAGACACAGCGACGTCTGAAGCAATGCGCTCGGTTCTGGCTCGAGCAGCGGCGTGCATGCACCTCGCACGAGCTGGGCGCGAGGTCGAGGCGGCTCGACTGGCTGAATCCGTGTTGGCTTCATCTGCAGGTTCTCGGTTCGAGATCGGCGTGGCCGGGCTGGCCTCGCACGCTGTCGCCGCTGCAAGCCCAGCGGCTCGAGCCAGGATTGCCGAGGTGTTGACGCCGCTGCGGGGAACCTTGCTCGTGGTGGGCGCCGGTCTCACGTTCCAGGGCCCGGTCGAATCGTTGCTGGCCAACATTGCTGACTGCGACACCGAAGCGCGCGAGCTTCGGCATGCAGCTGTCGAGTTGGTCGACAGCTGGCACTCACCGATCTGGCAGATCGTCACCCGCGTCCACCTGGGCCGGGACTATCGACGGGCCGGTCGAGTCGCTGAGGAGCGTACATATCTGGGCGAGGCCGTCGAGCGAGCAGCAGGCACTGAGTTCGCCATCCACGAACGATGGGGCTTGTTCGAAACCTGACGGAGCGTGGCCAAGACACAACGGTCGGCGCGTCGCTCGTGTCCCGGAAGTATCGTGCGTGGCGTATGGATGACGTGCGGCAACGGCTGGTGATGATCGACGACCAACAGTCGTATGCCGAAGCGCTCGGTCTGGCGCTGTCGATGACCACCGATCTCGAACTCGCAGCCCGAGCCCCCGATGGCCCGACCGGGATCGATCTCGTCCTCGCAATCGCCCCTGACGCCATCTTGTGCGACTACCGGCTGCCCGCTGGCGACACCGGCACTGCAGTGCTGACCGAACTCCGAGCGCGAGGGTGCGAAGCTCCGGCCATCGTCCTCACCGGCTTCCTGGCTCCGCAGGTCCAACGCGAGACCAACGAGATCGCCCACGCGATGGCAATGTCGAAAGACTCACCGATCAGCGACATCGTCGGCGCAGTGCGCAGCTTGCTCACAGGCGAGTTCAGCGCCGAGGCCAATGCTCCCCAAACCGGCGTCTTGTCCGTCGGCGAACTCGAAGTGTTGGAGCTGCTGAACTCGGGGCTGGCACCCGCCGAGATCGCCGAGCAGCTGTTCTTGTCGCTCCACACCGTCCGGGCTCGTATCAAGTCGATCCATCGCAAGCTCGACGTCACCAGTCAAGTCGAAGCCTTGGCCGCGGCGACGCGCCTCGGTCTCTTGGTGCCCCCGTCATGAGCGCGCCGGCGTGAGCACGGCCGCATGAGCACGTCCGACAGCGACCTCGATCAGGTACGCGCTGCCCTGTTCGGTCGGGAGCGAGCCGAACTCGAAGCGTTACGCGAACGAGTCGAAGCTCTCGAAGCCACCAACAAGCAGCTGCTCGACCTCATCGGTGAATCACGGCGGGCCGAGACCATCGGCAACTCTTTGCCTTCAGCGGTCCGGTCGGCAGGCACCCCACCTGGCGAGCTTGGCGAAGCACTTCAGCCAGAGATCGAGCGAGCCGTCCACCTGTCGGCCCGGTCTGGCGATGACGCGTTGGCTGTTGCCCTCTACCCCGTGCTCGGCCCGGCCATCAGGAAGATGATCGCCGGCATGTTTCCGTTCGGCGCTGAGGAAGCGCCAGCGTTCGAGATCGAGCAGGTGCTGCTCATTGAGCGAGCGTCGGGGCTGCTCTTGGTCGGCGTGTCCGCTGACGGTGTCGACCTCGACGATGCCGACATGGTTTCGGGGATGCTCGATGCCATCCGCATGTTCGTCCAGGACGCCTTCGGCGCTACCGAACACGACGGCCTGAGCGACCTCCGTGTGGGTGACACGACCGTGCTGATCGAGTGGGGCGCCAATGCGGTGTTGGCCTCGGTTGTCCGAGGCATGCCGACCAGCGACTACCGCCTGGCCGCCACCAAGACACTCGAACAGATCCACCTCGAGCACCAGGCATCGTTCGAGAACTTCACCGGCAGCTATGAAGAGTTCGCTCCCGCTGAGCCTGCGCTGCACGCTCTGCGCCGCTCATCAGCGGCGGCCCCTTCCTCATCCTGGCCGGCCATTGCGGCTGTGGCTCTGGTCGTCCTCGTGATCATCGCGCTGCTCGCGATGTGGCTGTTCTGAACCGAGACACCGATGCCCATCAACGCAGTTCGAGCCAAGATCGTCATGGCTGGCGCACCCGAGGTTGGCAAGTCCAGCCTGGTGCGCCGCTTTGTCGACAACGTCTTCAGCGATGGGCTCGCCTCGACCATCGGTGTGAAGGTCGACCGAAAGACCGTGTCGGTCGGCGCCTCCATGGTGACGATGCTGTTGTGGGATCTGCACGGTGAGACCGACGGTCTCGATGTGCCTGATCACTACCTGAAGGGTGCGGGCGGAGCGCTCGTCGTCTTCGACGCGTCGAGGCCGGAGACGATTCCAAAGGCCATCGAGATGTTCGGGCGAATCCAGACCTTGTCACCTCGGGCCGCTATCCGTTTCGTGGCCAACAAGTCGGACCTTCAGCCGGATTGGGCTGCGATCGATCTCGCACTCGTCGACATCGAGCATGCGGGCCTGATCCGGACCTCGGCGTTGACCGGCGAGTCCGTCGAGGCTGCCTTCAACGCTCTTGCGTCAGCTCTGGTCGGCTGAACGAGCGAAGCGGAGTGTGAAGCTGCAGCCGTGTTCCGGCGCAGCATCGAGCGAGATCTCTGCGCCGTGTCGTTCCATGATGCGACGGGTCAACGACAAGCCGATACCGAATCCTGGCTGTTCGGTTGCGCCCCGTTCGAACATGGCGAAGACGCGTTGATGGTCCTCGGTTGCAACCCCGACGCCGTTGTCGGTCACCACGATCACCACAGCTTCGTCTGTCGACGCATCGACGATCGACACCTCGAGCGGGCGATCTGGCGAGCGGTAGCGGACGGCGTTGCTGAGGAGATTGGCAAACACACTCTGCAAGTGCACGGGCTGGCCGAGCACCGACGGCAGGATCTGCAACGTGACGGTCGCTCCGACCGCAGCGATGTCTGCACCCTGGGTGTCGATCGCCCGCTGTGCGATCTCGGTCAAATCGGCGACGGCAAAGGGCGTCGGGTCGCTCTCGACGCGAGTGAGCTGTAGCAACTGCTGCACGTGCTCTTGCATCTGCGTCACCCCGGTTCGGATCGCAGTTGCCGCCGTGCCGACCGCCGCCCGGTCAGCGAGCCCACCATCGCCGTCGGCCATGGTGCCGAGGAGTTCGGCGTAGATGGCAACGGCTCGCAGCGGTGACACCAGTTCATGAGCTGCGATGTAGGCGAACTGTTCGAGTTCCCCGTTCGAGACCTCGAGACGGTCGTGAGCGATTCGGAGCTGATCTTGGTTGTCCCGTAAGACCGCACCCAGCTCGGTCAACTGCACCTGCTCGAGCGACCGGTCGGTTTGGTCTTCGACCAGCGCGGCGAGGTTGGCCAACGTCGTCTGCGCTGCTTGATCGAACGGTTGATCAGCCGCACGGACCGCCACCACCCAACCCGCTTCGCCGGACACGCCAGTGATTGGCTGCACCGCGACTGCGGTCGCCGTTGGTTCTGCCAACACGAACACAGCGGCCTGCTCGGTCTGATCTGGGGCGAGGTCAGGGACCGGAGCGCCCACGCTCGATCGGGTGGGCTCGTCGCCGAGCATCACACATTCGATGCCCGTGGCTCCGAGTGCCTCGAGGGCCAGAGCGAGCATGCGTTCGGTGGTCAGGCGGTGGATCGTTTGCATCGAAACTTCCTGTGGGGCCTCATACGAACGTGAACCCTGCCGAAAGGCATAGGACCAATGGACTATCCCGACTGTATCTCTCCTGCGGAGGCAACGATGAGCAAGCATGAAACGAAACGACGCACCGACGACGAGATCTTCGGCGACGACTCATTGGGCAAGGTCCGCGGGATCCTCTTCGGCGATCTGACCAGAGAGACCAACGAGCGGCTCGACCACCTCGAACGCGCCTTGACCGCAGGTATGGGTGATCTCCGATCAGACATGGACCGTCACATCGAGTCGCTCACCAAGATGCTCGAGAACGAGACTGGCAAGCGCAAAGATCTGCGCCGTGAAGTCGAGAAGGCAATGGACGGCTTGTCGAACTCGTTGAACTCGTCCAGCTCCGCTTCGCGTCAGCTCCTCGATCTCACCCGTTCCGAGCTCGACCGCAAGATCGATCTGGTGCACACCGACTTGTCAGATGCGAAGGTCGACCGATCAGCGCTTGCCGCGTTGTTCGCCACAACTGCAACGCAGTTGCATGCTGACTCCGAAACCACCGAAGACGAAACCACCGAAGACGCTGAAGGCTGACTGCACGGCTCCTTCAGATCGCGATGATCAGATCGCGATGATCAGATCGCGATGATGTCGATGTCGAGACCGAGCTCGCCAAGAATGGCCTGCGTCTCGACCACCATTGGACGGTCGACCAGGAAGAGACTCGGCAGCACCTCGCACGAAGCGATGTGGCTGGTGATGTCACTCGCATCGTCGAGATGAAGGACGTCGCTGTCGATCTCGAGATCTGCGAACAAGATCAGCTCGAGGCTGACCGAGCGATCTTTGGACACAACCGCCATGGGTCCATGATCGCTTGGAGTCACTACCGGTTGAGCGTATTCCATCGCATGCTCATTGGACTCTGGATCGACGGTGGCCCCGCTGTTGGCAAGGTCGATGAGGGAACGTTCGGTGATCATCATGTCGCACTCCGATTCGCTGTCTGCGCAAGCGCCGTTGCTTGCATGCTCTTGCTTGTCGGTTCAATCACTCTGAGTGGTAGGACTTCACTCAAATTTCTTGCAGAATCTTCTGGCCGCTGAAGCGTTGCCTCAACGAACGATGGCAATGACGCTGGTGTCGAGACCGAGCTCGGCGAGCACACGTTCGACCTCTGCCACCATCGAAGCGTCGACCAAGAAGAGGCTCGGCAGCTCGTCGCACGAGGCGATGAGGCCAGCGATGGCGCCCGCCGTATCGAGCTGGACGACGTCGCTACCTGGAGCGAGATCAGCAACCACGCTCAGCTCGAGACTGAAGAGACGATCGCTCGACACAACGACCATGGGGCCATGGCTGTGGTCGGTCACGGTCGATGCAGCTGATTCGGCCACATCGATGTCGGCCGGGAGATCCGACAGTAGATCGATGTGAATCTCGCCGCTGGCAAGATCGGTGGCTGCCTTGTTTGTAGTCGTCATGTCACGCCTCATTCATATCGTGCGGGCCCTGTTGGCTGCGTACCACTCCTTCGGCGTCGCCACTCTCCGCGATAGCTGCCATGGCCCAGCGCACCACAGTTGGTGCGGGGCGGCAGGAGCACGGATCAACACCGATGTCGAGGTACCCAGGCAGCTCCCCGGTGCGCCGAACCAGCGGTACGACTAGCTTCGCCACCATGCCGATTCCGACGACGTTGAAGCAGGCGGGGTTGAAACGAGCGGGCCTGTTCGCCCTGGTGAGCCTCGCACTGGCGATCGTGTTGTCCGCCTCTCCGGTTGCTGCGCAGGTCATCGACGCCGACGATCGACCCGCCGATGACCAGATCACTCGGCTCTACCAGGCCGTGTTCGATCGCGACGCCGATGCCGAGGGCTTCGAGTTCTGGACCAGCCAATACCGAGACACTGGCTCACTGCACGCGATCGCCGCCCAGTTCGCTGCCTCGGACGAGTTCATCGATCGCTACGGATCGAACCCGTCCAACGAGGCGTTGGTCGAGGCCATGTACGAAAACGTGCTCGGCCGCGAGGGTGACGCCGACGGTGTTCGCTTCTGGTTGGATCAGCTCGATTCCGGTGCCATGACGCAGGTCGGTGTGCTGGTTGCGTTCACCGACTCGACCGAGAACATCGACCGGACCGGCACATCGCAGCCGCTCCTCGCCGAAGACGCGCAGATCCTTCGCCTCTACCGATCGGCCTTCGGTCGCTTCCCCGACGCTGGCGGTTTCGAGTTCTGGAAGGCGCAATACACATCAGCCACTCCGCTGCGAGACATCGCTCTTCGCTTCAGTCAGTCGCCTGAGTTCACCGACATCTACGGCGCCTCACCTCGCCCCGACCAGCTGGTGAGCCGCCTCTACATGAACGTGCTCGGCCGCGAAGGCGAGACCGCTGGCGTGGCGTTCTGGGAAGGCGAGTACATCGCCGGTCGATCGATTCCCGAACTGCTCGTGGCGTTCGCCGACTCTGGCGAGAACCTCCAGAAAACGGGCACCGCCGCCAACCCATCACAGGCTGCAGCCGTCCCCGCCTCTCTGCTTCCCACGCCCGTCCTGAAGATGACACTGCCCTCGGGAACCTGCGGGCTCACCGAATTCACTGGCACGCAGCTCACCAACGGCGCATCCACCCTGGGTTCGTTCGGCGAAGAGATCGCCATCGTGGAAGGTGGCGTCGGACTCACCGATCTCAACAACGATGGAGCCACCGATGCGGTGATCCAGCTGTCGTGTTACGGCGGCGGCAACGCCGTGTGGTCTGACGTTGTGGTGTGGATTGCTGGCCAGACGCCGGCGCCGCTCGACATCGATCTTCACGAGGTCATCAGCGTCCGGGCCATCACGTCGGTGGCCACCGCCATCACGAGCCCGACCGTCGCACCCGGCGTTGTGCAGATCGAGTGGGCGGGGGCGTCGGGCGCTGACGCCTCGTGCTGCCCGTCGACCACGGTCACCACCGAGGTCAGCTTCTCTGCTGGCAGCATCGTTGTCACCGACACACAGCTGAACGGTCCGGAACTGAACGCCATCAGCATCGTGACTGCGGCGCAGGCTGGCGGGCCTCTTCCTGCCGGACTGCCGGTGACCGCCTTCATCTGGGGCGAGTTGACGACGTGGCTCGGCGGATCGGCAGCAACCATCGATGCGTCACCGTGCTTCCGCGACGCTGACCCGTCGGGGTTCACGTGCTTGTTCGCAACCCCCGGCGCACCCGTGGGCATCGCGACGTTCCTCTACATGACGCAAGAGGGTCCGGCAGACATCTGGTCCGCCACCAACTGGGAAGGCGTCATCCACGCCACCTGATCAACGGCGCAGTGTTCAGTTGATCCGGGCCAGAGCGACCGGTGCGTCGATGGTCCAGAAACCGTCGGAGGGAAGGCAGCCGTCGGGCTCGCTTGCTTGGTTCAACTCAGGATGGTTCATCAGCACAGGGCTGGACCCGGCATCAGAGTGCCGGTGACTCGCGCCGTAACGAAAGAGTTCGCCGTCGTCTTGGGGATCGGGTTCTTCGTCGTCGTCGAAGACGAGGCCGATCCACAGCTGGCCCGGCTCTGGCTGGCGCCAACGAAGAGGCGTCACGTCCTCGCCGAACATCGCCGAGCTTCGCAACACCGAGCCGGTGCCGTCGGCGAGGAAGGTCACTTCGGTTGCCATCACATTCGAGAACATGCCTTCGAAGGAACGCCACGTGCCGAGCGGCGGGCCATCGACCGCCCACTGGTAGGGGTGAGGACCGTCGTCGCTCACCGGCAGCGAGGCTTCGCCTGAGGAGCGAGGGCGCGGCCTCGGCACGGCGGGCAAGCGGTTACGGCCAGCATCGATCACGTCCGTCACCAGATCTCGCACCCCCGGTCGATCGCGAGCACCGACGGTTTCGAACTCGAGCAAGCGTTGCTCGGCGAACCAGTTGGTGAGGTCGGCCAACTCGCGTTCAGCTCGCTTCAGCCGGCGGGTCTGGATGACCGCGAGGCCGTCGTGGTCTCGGGGGTCGAACAGCTGGTCCTGCACCGAGGCGAACAGCGTGAGGAACTCTTGGTCAGCGGCGAGGTGTCCCTGCATGGCGCTCGTGGCCTGACGAACCGCGGCCTCGAGGTTGTCGGGCTCGGCGTCGGCGATGCGCTGGATGCGCAGGCGCTCCCACTGGCTGTAGTTGTGTTCGGCGAGCAACAGGAGCCCGAGCGTTTCGGTGAGCATTCCTTTGGCCAGCAGTTCGTCGGCTTCCTTCACCCGTTCGCGCGGTCGCCAGCTGCCGTCGACGTCTTCGATCTGGGTGCGGAGGTGCGCTCGGATCTTCTCGAGGTCGCGTCTGATGTCGGGACCGAGGCTGGCAATCGAGCTCCAGTCGGTGGCGCTCAATGGGTCGCCTGCATCGAGATGGCCGACGAGCCCATCGAGGGTGCGCTGATCGCCGAGCACGTTGCCGAGCCGGTCGGCCCGCATCAGGGCGACCACTTGGTCGACTTTGTCTTCGACCCTGGCGACCGCAGCCTCGACGCTCTTGACTGCAGTGCGCAACGCAAGGCCGACCGCAGCGGTCTGGAAGGCAAGCGCTCGCTCCGGTCCGGCGCCGCTGGCCATCCATTCGAGGTTGCCGACGATGCCACCGTCGTCGCGGACCATGGTGTGGAAGCCACCCTTGCCGTTTGGTACGGCGCCGTGCTTTTCGAGCAGGGCCATGCTCTCGTCGGTGAAGCGAACGTACTGGCCTGAGGTCGCCCCGTCGGCGTAGCCAGTGAGGAACACCGCCAAGGCGTCGGCGGGTGCAACGGGCGATGCCGCGACCTGGGCACCACCGAGCGCCGTCAGTTGCGCCACGAGGGTTTCGACGTTCTCGGGCGACCCGGCGACCAACACGCCTTCTTCGTCACGCCAGAGCTCGACGGCGTTCGGTGGATCGGCAGACATCTCCCCCATCGTGCCAGCTGGCCAACCAACTCCGGGGTCGGTCAGCCGGCGAGACGGTCGATGATGCGTGCGACACTCCCCCACCGAGGAGGGTGAGAAACACGCAGTTGCTCGCGCCGAGGCCGGAAACTGTGTGTAGGCCACCGGCAGGGCCGAGCCGAAGATCTGCGTGACCGTGTTCGAGGCGGGATCGCTGTCACCCGAATTGCTGTCACCCGGATTGCTGTTGCCGACGGTGACCTCGACGTTGGCGTGCACACCGCCGAGGTCGGCCAGGCAGTCGATCTGTCGCTCGTCGGTCTGGCCCACTTCGTTCGGCGACGCAGGGTCGACCTCGGCGAAGTAGTTGCGGCAGATCGTGGCGCCGGTGTCGGCCACGGCGCTGCGAAGCGTGCTGAGCGCGCACTGCATCGGGGTCAGTTTCGGGAAAACCGGTCAGCTGCTCGAACCACATGCGGAGCAGTCTTGCAGCCCCTCGACACAAACCGGGCCCGACTTGATGGGCCGAGCGGTACATCAGGTGGGGCAGCCTTGCCGTCGTTGAACAAGCATGGCGATGAATACCACTTCCACCAGATCTGCGTACAGTCACGCCGCAGCCGTTGGCCTGGCCTTTGTCGTTGCTCTGACCGTGTCGGCCCTTCTCACACCAACGCCCAGTGCGGCATCCGGTGCGTGGATCGACACCTTCGACCGCCAGGCCGTGATCGCCCATCACGACGCTGCCTTCTCTGGTGCAGTGCCAGATCACGGCTGGACCGGCGACCTCTCGACCTGCAGCGCCGGCACCACCAGCCCCGAGTACCGAAGCGCCATCATTGACCGGGTGAACTGGTACCGAGCAATGGCCGGCCTCGGCCCCATCACCGAGGACGTCGAGCGTTCCGCTGACGCTCAGGAAGCCGCCGTCATGAACTCGGTGCAACCGCAAGGGTCAACGCTTTCTCACGACCGAGCAGTAACTGCCAACTTCGCCTGCTCGACCCCGGCCGCCAGCGAGGCCGCCGCTCACTCGAACCTCGCTCGCGGCGTCTCAGGCCCGACAGCGATCAACAGCTACATCAGGGACCGGGGCGAATCGAACACCTCGGTCGGCCATCGCAATTGGATCCTCAGCGCCAGCGCCGAGCAGTTCGGGGTAGGTGACATGCCCAAGGTCGGCGACAACCGGGCCACCAACGTGCTGTGGGTGGACGAGGAATCGGACCGAAATCCCGCCGGCACCCGCGACGGCTTCATCGCCTGGCCCAACCCCGGCTTCGTTCCGAACACGTCGGTGTATCCCCGCTGGTCGTTCGCCCTCCCCCGTCCGGCAGAAGGACTCGATGTGACCGAGGCTGAGGTCACCATGCAACGCATCGACACCGGTCGCTTCATCGACGCTCCCATCATCTATCGAGGACACAACGGCGGCGCTCCCGTCGACGTGATCGTCTGGGAGCCAACGCTCGACTTCACTGGGGACGCCGGGTCGCTGCCGAGGCCAGCGCTCGACACCACCTATCGCATCACGATCAGCAACATCGTGACCCAGGCCGGTGCCACCGTGAGCTACAGCTTCGACACCACCGTGATCGGTACCTGGACGCTGACGAGGGCGCTGCTGCCGCTGCTGTCCGCGAGCGCCCGCGGGCGCATCGTCAACGTCTCGAGCGGCGCCGGCTCGCACGGCGACCGTGCCTTCGGGCTGACCACCGACAACGCGATGGGCCCCGGCTACGGCATCGCCAAGGCGGCGCTGAACGCGCTGACGGCGCGGCTCGCCCACGAGCACGCGGCTTCGGGGCTGAAGATCAACGCGGTCTGTCCGGGTTTCACGGCGACGTTCGACGGCGGGGCGGAGATGGGCGCGCGGCCCGTCGAGGAGGGCGCGGCAAGCGTCGTGTGGGCCGCCGTGCTCGACGACGACGGGCCGAACGGTGGCTTCTTCCGCGACGGCGAGCCGCTGCCGTGGTGAGCGCGCCTCGGACGATGCGCTTTCAGATCGCGCGCGTCATGAACACGCTGAACGGATCGGGCGCGTAGTCGGCGAACGGCGGGCTGGGCGTGAAGCCGTGCCGCGCGTAGAAGGCGAGCGCGGGGGCGAAGGCGGGGCCGCTGCCGGTCTCCAGGGCGAGGCGTGCGAGACC
>ENA-ORXM01002653-ORXM01002653.1-marine-metagenome-genome-assembly--contig:-NODE-2653-length-20024-cov-4.569459_pt1 | contig 20024 bp, 5 predicted proteins | sample MGYA00237867_ERZ511480 | MGnify/ENA primary metagenome ERZ511480 (study PRJEB26309, sample SAMN06266103) | marine metagenome | isolation source: Algal blade | place: United Kingdom:Sidmouth, United...
AGATGAGGTGGAAAATCTATGGTTGGGGACCAATGAGGGTATAATATATTTGGATCTTAAGACAAATTCATTTACAAAATATTCCCCAAAATTTAAATATGAAACCGACTCCTTAGAGATTGGTGTGAGTATTGATAAACTTGCTTTTTTAAGCAGCAATCACCTTTGGGCTTTAAGCAAATATGAAATTGTTCTTATTGATATCGAAAAGAAGTCTATAAAGTATCATTTACCACTAAACGAAAACATAGCTGGCAATAAAGTGGATTTTATTCCATTGGGTGATTCTGTTGTTTGGGTTGGACATAAATTGGGATTAACCTATCACAATTTTAATACAAATAAAACAATTAATATCTCTGCAACCCAAGCTACAGGTGATTATTATATAATAGTTTATGCTGATCATTTAGATCAGGTTTCAGAAGAAGATGAGGCGAATAATACAGAACATTTGGGTATTTCTATTGGCTCAAATTCAGGAGGAGGAAACAATGGTGGGACACCAGATTTAGTAATTGTTGACCAATATGGTTCATCACAAGTTGCAATAAATAACACTATTTACATCAATGGAAAAGTGAAGAACAATGGAACAGCTAAAAGTGAAAAATCTGTATTAGAATGGCATATCTCTACAACTACAAATTTAAGCGGTGTGATTCACACTTATTCTATACAAAATGATATACCTGTCTTGAGTCCAGGTCAAAGTTCAAAGAAGTACAAGAATCTAACGCTACCTCTAAATGTAGAAATAGATTCTACATACTTTTTAATTTTTGAAGCAGATGCCTTTGATGATGTATCCGAATCGAATGAAGGAAATAACCTTGCTCATTTTGAATTTACAGTAATCTCTGCTACCTACAACCCAAATACAGATTTAATTCCTACATCTTTATTATCTGTGCCAAATTCAGAATTTGCAGGAAATACATTTAGTCCAAGTGTTCAGGTTTGTAACGAAGGAACAAATACTACTGGAACGAACGATGCAAAAATTCGCTACTTTTTGTCAACTGATACATACTACCAAGAAGGAATTGATATTGAATTAGGACAGGATCCGATTAATGAACTTTGCCCAACAAATACAAATTGTTCATGCTACTTTTTATATCCTCAACCGACCATAACAATACCTGATACCATACCAACAGCATCTTATCATATCATAGGATTTGTAGACGCAAACGATATTTTAGATGAACTAGACGAAGGCAATAACTTTATTGATAGGCCAATAGATATTGTAAATAATATATATAAGCCAAATTTTGAAACATCTGTATTAACAACACCTTCAAGCGTAGACAATTGTTATTCTTTTGAAGTTGGTTTTGAAATTATTAGTTCTGGGGAAATAATGTCTCTAAGTTCAGCGGGAGGGATATATCTTTCAGATGACATCCATCTTGATGCAAGCGATTTGTTTTTAAAATCATTTGCGATCCCTACCATTGGTAAGAATGGTATCTTTAAATCAACTCAATCAGTTAATGTGCCAACATCTGTAAATTCAGGTGAGTATTTTATAATTTTAAAAGCTGATCGAGCAGACACAGTAATTGAATTATTTGAAAATGATAATGTAATTTATTCCAGTATAGTTATAACTGAACTCCCTGATATTGTTCCTACAACAATAAACCCAAATTTTTCAACACTCTCTGCTGGTGATTTTATAGATGTGAGTATTGTTGTTTCAAATCCGAATTCATTAGTAGCTAATCATTCATCTGTAGGTGTTTTTTTAGATGGGCCAATAACAATGCAGAATCAAATTCAATTTCTGAAAACGTTTGATATTCCAAGTATACAACCAGGGGCTAATATTACCATAAACGAAAGTGTTCAAATACCAAATTATTTTGAAACTGGAATGTATAATTTAAATTTTGAATTTGATTTCTTAGACGAAATAATAGAATGTGTTGAAATTAATAATTCAATCTCGAATGGTATTAATTTAATTCATGAACCAGATTTAGTTGCCATAAATCCATTTTCAACTGATAATGTATTACCAGGAGATCCAATTTTCATGACAATAGAAATCTTGAACCAGGGATCTTTGAATGCTGGTATTTCTAAATTGAGATATTATTTATCCAATGATGCAGTTTTTGATGCTAATGATATCTTATTAGTAGAAAATGATATTAGTCCAATTGCTCCCAATGGAGTGGTTTTCGATTACGATTCAGGTGTCATACCTTCTACCACTAGTACGGGAGCATATTTCATTTTGTTTATGACCGATTTTAATAATGATGTTACTGAATTCGATGAAAACAATAATACAACGACCTTACCTATCAATATTGGTGGCTGCCCTTATGAAACTTCAAATATTTATCAAGAAATATGCGATGGCAATTCTTATACTTATAATAGCACTACATATTCTACTACTGGAATATATGTTGACACAATTATCGCAAATGGCGGAGGGTGTGATACGATCGTTACTATTGATTTAACTGTTTGGCCAGTTTATTCAAATGTAACGAATGAATCTATTTGCGATAATGAAACTTATGTATTCAATGGAACAACCTATGACACAACAGGTACTTATATTGATAGCCTATTATCTGTCAACAATTGCGATAGTATTCTTACATTAAATTTAACAGTCAATCCAACTTACACCAGTACAATAAATGAAACAATCTGCGATGGTGACGCTTACACTTTTAATGGAATTAATGAAACTGATGCAGGGACTTATTATGACACATTAACTACTATCAATAATTGTGATAGTATTATAATTTTAAATCTCACTGTTGATCCATTAGAAACGGCAAATCTAAATGAGAATATTTGTGATGGCGAAGTTTATACATTTAATGGAATTGATTACGATACAATAGGGGTGTATACAGATACAATTACAAGTACAGGCTCAAGTTGTGATACCATATATACGATTGATATTACATTGTTTCCCACTTATTCAGAAACTTTAAACGAGACCATTTGTGAAGGAGAATCCTACACTCTAAATGGGAATACATATAACGAGACAGGGACCTACACTGAAACTTTAGCTACAGTAAATGCTTGTGATAGCATAATAATATTGGACTTGACTGTCAATCCATTAAATGAAACAACTTTATTTGAAATCATTTGTGAGGGTGAAACATTTAATGCAACAAATGGGAATTCATACTCAGCTACCGGAGTTTATCTTATAGATACGGTGTCAGCCACGGGTTCTGCTTGTGATACAATCATCACACTTGACTTAACCGTACATCCTATCTACCAAGATACTTTAAATGAAAATATTTGTGAGGGAGATACTTATGAATTTAATGGAACATCCTATTCAAATTCTGGCACTTACACTGGAAATCTAACTACTATAAATAATTGTGACAGTATAGTAACACTCAACTTAACTGTTTTAAATTCTATATCAACTAATCTGGTAGAAGAGATCTGTGATAATGAGACTTTCTTGTTCAACGGTAATAGCTATAATATGACAACGATTATCGTTGATACATTAATCGGAACAGGAGGAGATTGTGATACAATAGCAACATTAGATTTAACGGTTTATCCTACTTATTCGGATACCACAGTAGCAATAATTTGCTCCAATGAAACCTATGATTTTAATGGAACAAGTTATACTACAAGTGGTGTTTATATACAAACAGAATCTAGTTCAAACAACTGCGATAGTATTCTGGTTTTAGACTTAACTGTTGATCCACTTTTTGAGAGTACTTTAAATGAAGAAATTTGCGAAGGAGATAGTGTTTTCTTTAACTCAATGTATTATTCTATGTCAGGTACTTATCAAGATACCCTGACCAATCCTACAGGTTGCGATTCTGTTGTAAGCTTAATTCTTACAGTTGAATTTCTAGATAAAAGAACAGAGAATAAAACTCTATGTTTTGGAGATACTTGTTCGTTTTTAGGAAATGAATATAGTACATCTGGTACCTATGAACATTTTGTCAATAATCCAAATAGTGCCTTGTGCGATAGCCTAGTTACATTAGAATTAATCGTGTTGACAGCTGCAGAATCTAATTGTGCAAATTACTCCAATGCAGGATCAATTTCTTATCCTAGTGAATTAGAAGTAGCAGAAGAAACATTTGATCCCAACTTAATAGAAAGTCAATCGGGACCATCTGGTGGACAATGTGGAGAAAAAGAATTCCAGTGGCAACTCAAATTAGAATCTGTCGACATTTGGGAAGATATAGCTGGAGCAAATTCTTCAGAATATGATCCAATTACTATTACTGAAAATACTTGCTTTAGAAGAAATGTGAGAAGGGACTGTCAAGCAAATTGGATAGAATCAAATGAAATTTGTTTTGAATTAGAATTCTGCTCTAATTATTCGGACGGTGGAGTATTAGATTATGATGGACCTTTGTCTACTGTAGAAGCCTTTCTCGACCCAGGTATTATTTATGAAGATATTGAACCTTCAGGAGGAGGTGGTGATGGCACGAATTACCAGTGGCAAGAAAAAGTAGCTGATGGATCGTGGCTTGATATTGATGGAGTCGTTGGTATTGACTATTCTCCAGATACATTGATGATCAATACCTGTTTTAGAAGAAAAGTAACAAAGACCTGTGTAGGTGAATGGGTATTGTCAAATGAAATATGCTTTGAAATATTAAATTGCCAAAATATTTCTGGACCAGGAAATATCATTTATTCTGGAATGAACCAAGCTAATTTAAGCATGGATCCAGATCCAATAATGGGCGATATTCCTCCTGGAGGAAATGGAGGGCAGGTGTTATACCAATGGCAGAAAAATCATGCAAATAATTGGGAAGACATAGGAGGAGCAACTAGCCAAAATTATGATTCACCTACAATTTATCAAAACACTTGTTTTAGAAGAGGAGCAACTATTGATTGCAATGAAAATTACTTGTACACGTCACTAGTTTGTTTTGGAATAAATGGGTGTGAAAATTATTCTGATCCAGGTTTCATTACTTATGAAGGTTATACTGGATTTGCAACTAGCATCGATCCATCATTAATAGAAGGTACAATCCCATCTGGAGGAGGAGGAGGTAGTCAAGAATATATTTGGGAAGAACAGCTCGACTTTTCTGGAGTATGGATCGCTATACCAAATGCCACAGAACAGCATTATGATCCACCTCAATTTACAGAAACAAGATGTTTTAGAAGGAAAGCAAGGATTGATTGCCAAGTCAATTGGCAGACTTCATTCGATATCTGTTTTGTTAATTGCACAACTGAAGCAATGAATAATGGTGCTCCTAGAGAAGAACAAAGTAATGAATGTGAGACATTTCTTGAAAATATAATCACTGAAACTTTTGATTGCTGTCATGAAGAAAGTCCCGGTAGGATAAACATTTCAGGATTAAATGAAGAGGGTTTTGAAATCATCTGGAACAATGGCGCCACCACTTTAAATTTAGACAATTTACATCCTGGAAATTATTGTACAACCATAGTGTCTTCAGAAATAGAATCTTGTATCTACACCAATTGTTTTTTGATAGAAGAAATTTGTCCAATTGAGAAACAAAATGTATCTATTATTATCAATGAAGTATCTAATGGCACAAGGAGTGGAGCAGAGTATGTAGAGCTTCTTGTCCTTGGTGCCAATGATTGCCAACCTATGGATGTCAGAGGATTTATTTTAGATGACAATAATGGAGCATTCAATAATAGCAAATCCGATGCGCCTGCTGGTTTTTCACAAGGGCATATTAGATTTTCCTATGATGAAAGATTATCTGAGGTATTTCCAGGATCAATTATTTTGATTTATAATAATCAAAATAAAAACAGAAGTATTTCATTTGCAGATGATCCATTTGATGAAGATGGTGATGGTATATACATAATGCCAATAAATGCCACTTCTTTAATAGGTAATTCTAAATTACCATCTATTAGTTTTAAAGATTCTTATGAATTAAGTAATGAATTTCAAAAAGCGAATTGGGAAAATATTTGGCTTTTTGATTACTACGATGGTATTCAAATTAGAAATCCCGATGGCTCTTTTCATTATGGATTCAGTTATGGCACAGAATTAAAGATCACAGGAGGGCCGGATAATCTATTGATCAAAGATTCAAATCTCAAAGGTCAATCTATCTTCTTTAATGGACTTGATTATTTGGATAAAAATGATTTTATGTATGCTACAACAGCATCTGGGGAGACTCCAGGAAACCCAAATTCTTATGCCAATAAATTATTTATTAATAGTCTTGAATGTGAAGAGGTTACAACCGTCTCAGTTTCGGATCACGCTCATAAATTATCTTTTAAAAATTATCCAAATCCATTTATCGATGATTTCATTCTAGAAGTAAATAGTGAGCAAGAAATCGGGTTAGAAATTCTGGTTTACGATTTACTAGGAAATAATATAATTAAGGACCGTATCGTAATAGAGAAAGGTAGGAATAATCTTCCAATCAAGTTTAATGACCGCATTTCTTCTGGAGCGTATTACTTGATTGTGAGGAGTAAACAAGAAATGTTATTCAATCAAAAAATCATAAGAATCAAATAAAATCAAAAATAATTAAGGAAACAATTATGAAAAATATTTTTTATAAACAACTAATGCTTTCTGTAATTTGCTGTTTGGTTTTATGTTCATCAGCATCAGGAAACAACGTTACTGAAAACACAAATACTACCAATCTTGAATCTTGGGTCTATGGACAATACATAGGTAATACGTCCTTAATGTCATTTTTTGACAATGTATCCCAGCCTGAATTATTAGAATATTGTAGTACAAATGCCATCGATAATTTTACCATCAGTTACTTCTGGCAAGATAGCACAACAATGGAATTTAGTCAGATTGGTTCCAGTACAATAGAGGATGTAACTTCCGGATTTGATGTTTTAACTTGGTCCTATCTAATAGAGAACGCAAATTTTGAAAATGGTGCATATTTCTTCCAAATAATTTTAAATAACACAGATTGTGGAGAATTGATTTTACTACCTCTTGTAATAGAAGAAATTGAAGAAGAAGAGCCAAACAATCCTATTGAGCTTCCAGAATATAATTGTGGAGAGGAATTTACCTATGATCCCAATACAAATACTACTCCTTTAGCTTCCGCTGCAGTAGGAGACATTTTTTTAATCGGTGGATTTCCTATTCTAATAGAAACTGTTTCTGGAAGTAGTGGAACTTTTTCTGGTACAGGAATAATACCTCTTCCTTTTGGTAAAAAAGTGGTCTCTGTTAGTTTTTCTAATGTGAGTGTGAATGATGAATATGTGGTATACGCAGGCGAAATGGTTGCAGAATCAGATTCTCCAGGAAACTATCCTGATTTTACTTTGTCACAAGATTTGTTCAATCTTGGAGAAGATATTTGTTTGCCTCCACCTCCAGCACCAGGTTATAATAGTGATGGTGTGAATGGAGTAACTGGTTTGAATGACTGGGATTTTGATCCTACAACAGGTAATCACTCCAATGGAACGACTTATGATGATAATGGATTTGACATAAATGGCATACATATAAATACTGGAACAATTTATAATAATAATGATTGTTCTAGGGAAGGAATTGACATAAATGGAAATCCATGTGATCCAACAGGCGGCCCTTACATTCTAGCCCAAATTTTTGCTGACTCTGTTAAACCAACATTACAAAATACAATCCCAGGACTTTTAGATAGTTTGATTGCCGCATTTGAAGATGGAATTGACAGTTTAGATTGCGGTGCTATTAGAATCGAAATGAATTCTTTGTTAGGTACCCTTGCTTTTCAAAGAGATTTTGTTTTTGGGGAAAGCGATAAATACTTTGAAAAGGGAATGCATCAAGAATTTACTAAAAGACCTGAAGAGTTAATTTTAAATATTGAAAGAAACCAAGACGCAAAAGACTTAGAAACTAAGCACATTGAACTTTATGATTGTGATAAACAAGAATACGTTTACGAGGCTTACATCTCTGCGCTTAACGAGCTAATAAACAATGTAGGTTATCAAAAATTACTAGATACTATAACTGACAAAATCGCTAATTGGACCGAACACCAATATAATATATATGCAAATAATCCTGAAGCATTTAATGATTGGATTATCAGAGAACTTGGGATATTAATGCAAGCAGAAAGTGGATTGGATAGTTCGTATGGTTCAACAGATAAAGAATCAAAAAATCAGAATATTTCAGCAAAATCAAAAATGCAATCAATTTTTGATTTCAATCCAAAATTTAGAAATCCAACAGCTAGCACCGCCTCACTTAATAAAGAAAATCTTTTATCGGATGATTTCACTCTAGCCGATTTATCATTTTTGTATTTACAAGGTGAAAAAGAAATCAACGGATTTCATAGAGCTTTCGTCATGGAGGAGATGGCTAAACAAAGAATGTTTATGATAAGTGGTTCTGAATATTTAATGCCAATAGAAGTCAAGAAAACTGTCGGGAATAAATCTTATTCAATTTATTTAGATAATATTGTTTTAACCCCTTCTGGAGCTTCTTTAGATGCCTATGCTGTGATAGAAGATGCCGAGTCAGGAAAAAGAATAATATTCGGTGGAGAAGATTTATCATTTAGTCCAACTGGGTTAAATACTAGTTCAAAACTCTTTTTAGAAACAGATATTGGAGTCCGACTAAACAATGCCGCATTGTTCATTTTAAAAGGTACACCTGAAACTTATGTGGAGTGGGATTGCGAAGGATTTCAAAGTTTAGGAATTGATGCTGCTATTGAATTTTGTAGAGACTACATCACTCCATTAGACCCAACAACTTTAGAAGCTATTGGTGATACAACTAGGTATAGGTTAGATTTTCAGATACAAGCGGTGACTAGTTGGCTAGAATTTTATGCCGTTATAAATGCACCACCGTTTGCAGTAACCCAATTTACTGATGTAAAATGGCAATTGACAGATATGATATTGGATTTTTCAAGTACTGAAACGCCCCAATTTGAACCACTCCCAGGATATACTTCTCCGTTTTGGGATGAAACAAGTAATAAAATGATGCCAGCATGGAAAGGTTTTTATATGGATACGCTTTCAGCTACTTTTCCCAATTCTTTTTCAAATAGCGGCAATAATATTACTGCTAGTGCAAATAAAGTATTGATTGATGGATGTGGTTTTACTGGAGGAGTTTCTGTCGATAACCTAATTAATATAAATGATGGCGACTTAGGCGGATGGCCCTTTTCAATTGATGAATTTGAATTACTGATTATTAAAAATCAATTTGGGGGTGCAGGGTTTGGAGGAGAAGTTAATGTTCCTGTTTTTGAAGAAAATATGGCGTATGAAGCTACCATGTATCCAGAGAACAACTATAAATTTTCCGTAACCACAGTAGAGAATGTCACTATGGATATGTTTTTAGCATCAGGAGAAATTACAAACAATAGTAAAATTGAAGTTGAAAAAGATGATGAAGGGTTTCATGCTGTTGCCACCTTACATGGTAAGATTGATATTAGCACTGGAAATGGCACCAATGGTTTTAATATAGCTACTCCCAGTATGTGTTTTCAGGAATTCAAGGTATCCAATAGATCCCCATATTTTGAAGCTGGAACTTGGGGGATGGTCGAATCAGCAAATAATACAAATGTTGATGCATCTGAATTTAATGGGTTCGCACTACGAATTTCCAATTTGGAACCTTATAGTGGTGCCGAAAAGGAAGCTGGATTGGCACTTAGTATCGATATTGTTCTATCTCAAGCAATTGAAATTGCAGCAGGCGGTGCATTTAGTGTAAATGGAAAGCTAATAGACGATGCAGGACGGCAAAAATGGGTTTACGACAACATTAAAGTAGAATCTTTTTATGTGGATGCCACCTTTCCTTCTGGTTATGTGAATGGCGGAATCGAGTGGTATGGTGATGATGATAACCCGCATGAAGTATATGGTCAAGGATTTCAAGGTGCAGTTTCTGCAGGATTCACAGGATTTGAAGGGGTGAGTCTGGAGGCAGTTGCTATGTTTGGTAAAAAAGAAGATTACAAGTATTTTTTCATTGATGCTTTGGCCAATATTGGGGCAGGAATACCCTTGGGGGCGTTCAATTTGAAAGGGTTTGGAGGCGGAATCTCTAATAATATGGACACAAACCAATCAGCCACTATAATAACTGGTTCAGATTTCTCAATCCCACCACTAGGTGAGACTTTTTCAAACACTAGTTACACTCCCAATAAAGATCGTGGCATTGGATTAAAAGCTACAGTTTTAATCGCGACTGTTAAAGAAAATATATTTAATGGAATGGTTAGTTTTTCTGTTTTATTTAATGATGGAGGAGGTATAAATAAAATGAATCTTACCGGATCAGGACAATTAATGCAAGGGGTAGATTTTGGGATCGTACCTGATTTTACAGACAATGCTCAAGCCCCTCCTGAGTCAGTTTCTGCGCCTCTATCTTGTTTTATTGATCTTGAAATGAATTTTGATGAACCATCTTTTCATGGAGAACTTAATGTTTTTCTAAATGATGACGGTACCCAAGGAACTGGTCCAGGTGGTAAAATGGTTGATGCTGCTTTTCACTTTGATCCTGATAAATGGTATGTCTACGTTGGTAGACCAGGTGTTAATGAACGTTGTGGTATTATGATGACTATTCCAGGAATAAATGCTCAAGTAAGGGCCGATGCTTATCTGATGGTAGGCACCGAGATTCCTCCAATGGCTGCACTACCACCCGAAGTTTTGGAAATAGCATACCTGGTTAATACTAATGAATCGCTAAGAACATCAGGTCAAGGATTTGTTTTAGGAGCTTCAATAAGTTTTGAAGTAAATGCCACGATTGCTGGCATAGTCAATACTTCAATTAAAGCTCAGGCTGGTTTTGACATGATGCTGAGAAAATACGATGGTTTAGTTTGTGCACAATCTGGCGAAAGTGTTGGGATCGATGGATGGTATGCAAGTGGACAATTGTATGCTTATATATCAGGCAAGTTTGAAGTAATGAATGTTAATATTGCTGAAGCAGGTATTGCAGCAGTTTTGCAGGCAAGATTGCCCAATCCGTTTTGGGGTAAAGCCACTGTTGGTGTCAAAATAAGAGTTGGTCCCCTTACTCTAAACAAAAGTTTAAAACTGGAACTAGGAGAAGATTGCACATTGGTTAATACTAATCCAAGTGGAGAAGTCGGCATGGAAATTATAACTTTTCTTGAACCTTATGATGGAGGTGTTAATGTTGAAACAAATGCTATACCCAAAGCATATTTTGCCATTCCTTTAGATAAAGAAATTACCATTCAAGATTTAAATGGAAATGATCAAAGATTCAAAGCGAAATTTGTTTCTGCTAAACTTATTAATGGAGAAGGTATTGATATTGGTGGTTCCATAAAATCTTCAGAGAACAAAGAATCAATTGAATATATCCCATACACAATGATGCCTGGTGAACAAACCATGACATTTGAAGTAGAGATAGGCATTTATAAAAATGGTACTTTTTTAATCAACGAAATAAAAAGTGTCAGTTTCGAAACTTCTGAATCCATTAACTACATTCCAGCTACAAATATAAAATCATCTTATCCTATGAATGGAATGGTCAATTTTCATAAAGAGGAATACAATAAAAATGAGGGTTTTCTTTTTTTAAGATCTGGACAATATGAATTATTCAATAATGTTCCTGATGGAGAAGTTCAAAAGATAAAGCTATCATCATCAGCAGGTGATGTAGAGTTTATTGATTTTGATTATGATGGTTTAAAGAATAAAATAACTTTTCCCTTAAACCCATCTCTTCTGTCAAATGAAGAAATTTATAGATTAGATTTGATTCAATTACCGGAAGCTGCTGTTAATGGAAATAATAATATTGAAAGTGAAAACGGGGGCTCCGGATTTATTCCTACTGCTGTAGGTTCTGGTTCTTCCGTATCAACAAATCCGCCCGGAAATCCTTCCGGAAATCCCAATATCTTAGGACAAAACGGATTGATGTATACCATGTATTTTAGAGTCAGCAAATACAATACCTTCATAAATAAAATTGACGCTATTGTCGGTACACAATCTGGATTCCAAAAAGATACAAGCCCGTATGAGCCATTTGGAAAAATTGAAATAGAAGGAAAAAATAATTACCCTAGCATGATTAGCTTTACTTCAAATAGCAATGAAGATTGGTTAGTTAATACCATTGATCCTATTTTTGAAACATTCGCTGAACATAATTGTGACTTTGGAGGCATCTTCAATCCTGCATCTTTAAGCATTGAGGATCTAGAAAATACGGTAAAAGTTTCCGGACACAACATCGTGCAATCAATCCATTATCATTCTGGCAATTATGGTTTTGAAGCATCAAATACATCTTCATTTATGAACTTCACTTTAGAGGAAAGTGTAAGAGAAATGTTCAATATAAAAAAATCAAATGTTAATACTTGCCTCAATCAAGTTTTTGGGGAATTATTCGATATGTGTAGTCCAAGTAATACAGGACCAGTGTTTGGAGCCGCATGTGACCATGCAGAGGAACTTATTGCGATAATGCAAACGTCATTCCCACCACTAACTTCAGGTACCTATGAAGTAAATGTTAATTACAGAATTCCTGGAGAAATTATTCCTTTGACGACAAGTAATATTTCAATCAATTTTACAAAGTAATATGAAGAACCTAAAAATAAATTTATCTATAGTTTTTTGCTTATTTAGTTTCTCTCTTTTATTGGGGCAAAACTCGGAACATACTTTGAACCTTTCAGCTCAATCTGACGGATCTAAGATTCTATTACGTTGGATGGTTTCTGATTATGAGACTTGGCAAGAAAGTATTTCAGAAGGGTTTCGTATTGAAAGATACACTATAAAGATAAATGGTACTGCTGTGCCCACTAATCAAATTGGCTCAACACTTATAACCCTTGAAAGTGATCTAAAACCACTAAGTGAAAGTGACTGGGATGTTTATTTTACAAATAATAACTTTGCCGAATTAGCAAAAAATACATTGTATGAAGCCGATGTAACAGTCCAAATTACTAATGCTCCCTCTTTTGCGGATGCCATTAATGCTGAGAATTCAAGAGATACACGATTTTTATTTTCAATGTTTTCAGCTGATCAGGATTTTGCTGTTGCAGAAGGTTTAGCTGTTGCCTTGAGTGATCAATCAGCCGTATCTGGTGAAGAATATCTCTACATAGTAAGTTTAAATTCCACTAATCCCTCTTTTTTAGACATAGGCAGTTCTGTTTCTTTGTCTCTTGCTGATGTTCCTGTGCTACCTAAACCATCTGATTTAAACGCAGAAGGTTTTGATATGGCCGCAATGATAAGTTGGAATACAGAAGAATTAAAAAATTCCTACACTACATATGATGTCCTTAGATCGTCAACTGGTCCACCTGTCAAAATAAACGACCTACCGGTTCTTTTTGCAGCTGAAGGGGAAGAAAATCCCAAATACTCCATGTACAAAGATAGTTTGGAAGACAACAACACTTTGTATAGTTACCAAGTTGTTGGAAGAACGCCATTTGGTATTTCTGGGCCGCCATCAGATTTTGTTAAGGTTCAAGGAAAACCGCCTCGGTTAGATCTCCAATTTAAAATTGATACATCTATGCATAATGGAAGCAATGTTTTAATTGATTGGAACAACTTCGACTCAAGTTTTGAGCCACAACTTGCAGGTTTTAATATTTACAGATCAGAAGAATCGACAAAAGGGTTTGAAATTATAAATCCTGCTTTGATTCCAAAAAATCAAAGAGTCGCCGTTGACTCAGGTCCATTAAAAGTTGGCTACTACCAATTAGAAGCTGTCGACGAAAATGATCATTCTTATTTAAGTCCTGTGATTCTTGTACAAGAAATTGACTCTATTCCTCCAGGCGTACCTACAGGTCTAACTGGCAAATTTATAACCTCCAAAAGAGTAAAATTAGAATGGAATGAAAACCCAGAGGAGGATATGAAAGGGTATAGACTTTTTGCTGGGAATAAGGAAAATTCAAATTACACGCAAATAACAAATGTTATCGTCGAAGAAGAATTCTACTATTTTGATATTGAAGAAAAATTTGTTGTAGATAGCATTTACTTCAAAATATTAGCTTTAGACAAAAATGAAAATAACTCTGAGAAATCACTCTGCGTAGCAATTGCTAGACCAGACATCACACCACCATCCAAACCAGTACTACTAAAAGTAAATCCGACACCCAATGGCATTGAACTTGGATTTAAATTCAGTACAAGCCCCGATGTAAACTACCATACGGTCCAAAGGAAGCGGGTCGGCGCACCTGGATGGGAACCTGTTTTGACTATCCCTCTTTCAGAACAAAGTACCTATGAAGTAAATTTAAACCCTGGAGGCGTTACCTCCACCTGCTACATCGACTCAACAATATTAGAAAGAAGAGAGTATGAATACAGAATGTTGGCTTATGATATCGTTGGAAATGTATCCTCTTCCAAACTCGTCCAAGTACGTCCCTACGACAACGGAGTCAGAGGCTACATAGAAAATTTTGCCATAAAAGTAAATTGCATCCCACTTGACACCTTGCCCAACCAAGGTGGATACGATCTACTAGATAGCCTCCTCCTCGATTATGAAATAACAGGCACCTTCGATACAACTGCAATGATGGGTTTGGTCGCTTTTAATGTAATTACTTCTGCAGAGTATAATATGTTGATCACACAAACTCCTTTAGAAATTTCCATTTTCCTGAACAATCGTAAAATGGAAATCTGGGGTTCACAAATTAAAGCAGTTTCCTTGATCTCTTGGGAGTATGAACCCGAAGATCAACTCAAGGATTTTCAGATTTTCAGATCGGCAGAAAACTCTGCCCTTATGCTCTACGAGACCCTGGACATTGCTGCGCTGATGGAGTACGAGTTTGAAGATATAGACGTCAAGCCTGGACACAGGTATTTTTATCAAATAGTTGCCAGACATTTAGACGGTGGTCACAGCGAAAGAAGTGAAATGGTGACTGTTAAAGTTCCTAATTAAAATAAAAAAAATGATAAAGAATAAAGTACTATTAACAGTCATGATGCTTTCTTGTTTTATTTTTGGGATGGCTCAACCTTGTTACATTCAGCTTGAAGATGCTTCAGGAATACCGAGTCAAATGCCAGTTTCCGTTCTGGGCGAATTAGAATCAACTGCTTGTGCTCTTAAAAATTCTTTTAATGATGCAAATCATGGTTCTAATTTTAAGACACTTGGTTTTGGGTATTATATTCATGTTGATGTTTTTAATCAAGATCAATACGGGTTCAAAGAAATTTTTGAAGAACTTAAGATTTCTTCTAATGTTGAACCAAATGATTATTATCTTTTGATAGCAAAGCAATCAAAGTCTACAAATGCTTACGATGAATATGACATTGAAATAAGATTGCCTTCTGATGGAGATTTCTCAGACATGAACTTAACATTGTTAGATGCAGTAAAAAACATAGTTAGAACTGCTGTTGAAGAAGAATTGATAAAAACTAACAATGATCCTTCCAGGTATTATGAAGTTGAAATAGCAGCAATGGAATCATTAATGAATACAATTAATTTGATTCAGACAGGGGAATTTTTACTTTCTGAGGCCTTACTTTTGGAGGCAGGATTTATATTGATGGAAGAAAATATTATGTACAATAATAAAGATACTCAGTGTTTAAATTATCCAATTCTTGACTATAGTGGAGTAGAAGTATTTGAGAATTATTCTAATGGACCATTAAAGTCTTTTAAAGATATTTTAGATCTTTCGATTTGGGAATACGAACAAAGCATTGGGTTGACAATAAATCATATTATAACGGATAATAATAATCTAAGTAATGGAGATTATTCAAATGCGGAAAATGAATTTAATTCAAATACATCAAACGTTGTTATTCATACTCATTTTTTTGAAGTCGGAGAAGGAGAAACAAGTATTTATTGTAAGCTCAAAATAAATATGTCAATTGTTGAAGCCGAAAAAATGCTTGATTATGCATGGTTCTATGTTCCAGATCCAGCTGGAAACCTTCCAGCAGCAAAAGAAGAGGCTGAGTCGGCTCGTCGGGTTGGTTCCTGTGCTAATCCAGATTTCGACTTTTATATTAACGAATGGACTGCATCATCTTGTTTAAAAGATGAAGCAAAAAACAAAGGAATTGAATTTTTAGGAGGAACACTTTCTGGTGCGATTGACGGATTTCTTGGGGATTTAAGATTTATTTCATTTATATTTGAGAAATCAAAAAAGACGATTGAAGAAGCGTTAACAAATTCGTGGTTCGATTTTGTTGTAAAACAATATAAAAAAGCCGCTCAACTAACCGTTTCTGCTATTAATAAGATGAAGAATTTAATTGAAGAATTTAATTGGGATGATGTTAAAGCGAGATGGACTCAATATAAAAACATTGCCATATCGTTATATGATTTTTGGAATCAATTCAATGCAATTGCATTTTTTAATAACACAAGAGATGCCATAGTAAATTGGTTTGGTGATTTCGATACACAAGAAGCAATATTTGATTCAGGTTATGTTATTGGTACTATTGCATATGAAGTCCTAAAGGGATTTCTTACTGCAGGTCTAGCCACCGCTGCTGGTGCCATAGCTAAGAGCGTCAGATATTCAGATACTGCCCTGAATGTACTTGCCAAAATTAAACCAAACAACATAAAGGTCGTATTTGAGAAGGCTAGAGTTTGGGTGGATAACACGACTGATATTCCAATAATAAAAGGAAAATCTTTTAAGTGTTTAATTTTAGGTAAAGGTTGTTTTGTAAAAGATACGCCAGTGTTAGTTGCTAATACTAATTATCATAACACATCAATAAATCCTTTTAGAAATAATACAAAGACCTTAGCACTCGCAGCTGCAATGCCAATTGTTGCAGTTCCTATTCAAAAAGTACAACTGTTAGATTATGTGGTTGCTCATGAAGCAGTGAATGCAGGATATGGATTAACGGCAAGCACAGATGATATTTATACAAACTTATTTGATAAGGATCCATATACTTCAGATCAACAACGAGAGCGAGACGAATACGAAATCAATGATACAGATTGGAATGAGGTAATTTTTGAAGAAGTCAATGGAAGTTCAATAGCGAAGTTGGCTTTGCATAATGATTGGATAAAACAGAAAGCTTATCAAGTTGATGGAGTTGTGAATTTAGATTTATCTGAGCAGGGAATATCAGGGCCGTTTAAGATTACCTCAATTAAACATATTATACCGCAGAAGAAACCTGTGGATGAAGATGAAAGTGATGATTATAGCTACAAACCAGTTACGGGCTTATTCATTCACTCTTCATCTGAAGTATGGAATATAAAATTTGACAATGGTGAAGAACTTGGAGTTACAAATAATCATCCGATATTTTCAATAACTAAAGGCACTTGGGAGTTTGCTGGGTTTTTAAAATTTAATGAAGAGGTTTTAACCTATAGTGGCAGTTGTAAAGTTGTATCGAAAGAAAAGTATTCTTTAATACAATCGGTTTATAATTTAGAAGTAAAGGATTACCATAACTTTCTAGTTAGCAAATCAGGTGTAGTTGTTCATAATAGTGGGATTTGCGATTTTTTCGATCATTTATTTAAAGGAGAAATAAAGATTGTTTCGGGAAATGGATTGCCAGGTGGGATCCCATTTAAATTTAAAGTCTCTGGAGTTCACCATAAAAATGCATTGAATGGAACTACGGCAAGAATAAAAACTGGGACAAAATCAACACCTAATCAGCATGGATACTATACCGCGAAAGTCGAAATGCATCATCCTCAGAATCCGAATAATGGAGGTTGGAAAACAAAGAGTGATAAAAGTACCTTCTTCCCAGATACATGGGATCAAACAAAGGTTTCTGAAGAAATTGCAGATGCTTTTATTAGCCCAAAGAAGAAACTGATTAGCGGGACAAAGTATGAAAGTGAATTATCGGATGGAACGAAACTCATCATGTATATAGAAAATGGAACTATTAAATCGGCGTTCCCAGAAATTTAATATGAATTTACTTAAAGAGTATAATTTACGTTTTGAGTATCGTAAAGAAGATGATGTTCTTGCAGTGCATTCAGAAATAGATCAATCTATTTTAGCTCACTTTCTAATGCATTGGAATAAGCCTATTGATATTGTAGATGATTTGTTGCCGCTAGTAAATAAAGGAATTAGATATGGTAATATTGAGAATTGGAAAGTCAAAGATGGTTGGTCGGGGTATTATATTGAGGAGGAGGATATGTTTTTAGAGGGTATAGATGCTGATGTAATTGGAAGTGTTTTTGTAACTTCTGATAAAACTAAAATTGATAGTAGCGAACTGGGGTTAGTTGATTTGGAAATGAATTCAGGTGACTTTAAGGAAATTATTATCCAATGGTTATGTTTTATTTTAAGAACTAAGAATTCCCCAGTTTAAAAGGCTGTGGGCTCTAAGATATCTTGGAAATGTATTGTCAGACTGACTATAAAGGAAGTTAAGCCAATTGCTTAGTTAAGTTCGCCTTTAGTAGAAAAGCAGAGAGTAAATCAACAACAGTCTTTTTTTGATCATCGTCAAGGGACTGGGTTTTATTAAAAAGAGAAAGAAGCTCGTTATCCGAAATTTGGGTACGAGCTTTTTCATTTTGTCTACCATAGACAAGCACATCAATAGAAATATCCAAAGCATTGGCCATTTTCTCAGCGATCTCTAAAGAAGGTATAGACTTACTTCTTTCATACTTAGAAAGATTGGTTACGTGAACACCAATTTGGGATGCAAAGACTTCTTGTGAAAATCCCTTCTCTAATCGAAATTGCTTTAAGTTAGTACCGAAATTTTTCATATCTATTACGCTATGTTAAGGGCTAATAATACTGTAAACACTATGCAAAGATAGGTTTTAGCCATCGCAAAAGCTAATTGGTGAAGAGTTGCAAAGTTATATTACTTTGTTTTTATATGTAAAAAGACTAAGTTTGTAATCAAATACGCTATGTATTATTTTTTCAAACTTTTTTCTTCGATATGGAAATACAAGACATAAAAGCCACTCTTAGCATCCAAACTGTACTTAACCACTACAATCTATCACCTGATAAAAGCGAAAGACTTAATTGCCCTTGGCATAACGACAAAACACCATCGCTACAGATCTACCCAAAAACCAATACGTGGACTTGTTTCTCTTCAAATTGTAGTGCTGGAAGTGGTGACACAATAGAGATGATACAAAAGATGGAAAAATGCACAAAGCATATGGCACTCAAGAAAGCCGCCGAGTTATGCGGAGAAGTTAAAGGAAGAGGAGAGCCAAATTTAGAAGATCGTTTTCATCAAATGCGATCATCATTATTAAAGAGTAAGAAAGCACTAGAATATCTTCGAGACAGAAATCTAAACTCAAAATTAGAGATTGGTTACAACTCCTATCAAAGTGGCTACAAGCAATTGCAAAATTGTATCGTCTTCCCATTGAAAGACAAGAGCGGAAATGTCACTTCATTGTATGGCAGATCAATCTCAGATCTAAAAGGTTCCAGTCATTACTACTTAAAAAATAGAAGAGGAGTTTATCCAGGATATCCAAGTGCAGAAACTAAAAGTATTATTATCACAGAGGCAATCATCGATGCAGCAACATTATTGACGCATACTGATTTTACAGTTCTTAGTTTATATGGAACAAATGGATGGAACGAAGAACATACAGAAGTGATAAAAAGCTTAAGCGAATTAGAAGAGGTGATCTTTTTTATGGATGGGGACGACGCAGGAAATAAAGCGATAGAAATCTATGCTCCTTTGCTGAAGGCGATGAAATTAAGCATCAAAATATCGAAAGTTAATACTCCACAAGGTGAGGACATCAATAGTCTAGTAATTGGTCATGAAGTAGAAATACTAAACCACCTAATAAATGAAAGAACCTTTCTTTTTTCAACTGAAGAAACTTCAATTGAAAAAGAAAAGGA
>ENA-ORXM01002655-ORXM01002655.1-marine-metagenome-genome-assembly--contig:-NODE-2655-length-20017-cov-4.005466_pt1 | contig 20017 bp, 18 predicted proteins | sample MGYA00237867_ERZ511480 | MGnify/ENA primary metagenome ERZ511480 (study PRJEB26309, sample SAMN06266103) | marine metagenome | isolation source: Algal blade | place: United Kingdom:Sidmouth, United...
AACGTAGGATGTTTAGAGTCTGTTTTAAAAATTAGTTCTTTTAACTCTTTTGAAAAGTCATCATTTTTAAATGATTCACCATCTATTCTTTGGATTTTTTTTCCATAAGTTAAAAAATTTCTTTGAATAACTGTCTTCTTTGAATGTTCATCATTAATATCCTCAATAAGTGTAAGAGTAATAATAATATTATTGCCTTTTAAAAATTGTTCAACTTTATAGTTAGATTCTTTAAATTCAGGGTCTGTAAAAATATTTTCCCCTTTGCCATCTAAACAAAAATCAATGAGACGTAATACAGTCGTTTTTCCAACACTGTTACCTGATTCGGTTTTCTCTTCAGATTTTGTTTCATCAACAATTAAATTAATGCCCTTTTTAAAAGGTATTTTCCTAATTAGCTCACTTCCATTATGTATCGTTAAACTTTTTAAAAACATTTTATAATTTTTCCATTCTCAATTTCAGAAATAACACCAGAAATAAATAACCAATCTAAAGTTAGAATAAATAAGTTTAGAGAAATGTTTTCCACCTTTTTAAATGTTTCATAAACATCTATTAATAAGAAACTTTCGTTTTCTGGCATAGACAATATTTCTATTACTTTAGCTCCTAAGTAATAGAAATCTCTTTCTGGATTTATATCTTTGCTTATAATCATTTAGGTTCTTCCAATATCTTACATCGCATAAACGAGTCAACCATTATTAACCTAATTCCAAGTACTATATCTTCTTCCCAAAATTGGGAATCTTTCATCTTTGAATATAATGTTTCAAAAATATCATCAATAATATTATCCGAATTTAATTTAATTATTTCAAGTTCATTAATTGAATCAAGTATATACTTTCCTTTTACCTCAATATATATGCTCCTAATAATATTTAAAAGCCTCTCCTTTTTTATAGAACCTTGCTTTTCTAGTTCATCATATAAAGTATTTATCTTTTTATGATAAACTTTATATTCTTGAATTAAGGAAACATTTCGTTTTATTGAATTATGGCTTATTTTAACTTTAGGATCAAAAGCATTCAATTGTTCAGTTTCTTTAATTTCAGTCAATTCAATGTTAGAAATTGCATTTATTGCATTCTTCAACATTGAAGGATTTGTTTTTATTTTACTGTTTAAGATATGGCTTTCATGATTCCTTTTCATCATTTTTAAAGACTCAACATTATATATTTCTACATCGTTTGTTTCAGAATGATGTTGTGGACAAAGTAAAATTAAATTAGGGTAATCTGCCCTTTCTTTATCTGACATATCCACATTATACCTTTCACCTCCTTCACTTGCTGCTTCAATATGACATATATTGGAGTCTAGTGCATTCTTTTGATTTACAAGTTTTTTGGTACATGTTGAAAAAGCACATTCATTCCCTGAAAGACCAAAAAGTCTTTTAAGAGTCATATCAGTATAATTTCTTGCTTTGTTCGCCATTTTACAAATGTAATTTTTTTATGTAGTTTACTATAATTATTCTATCAAAGTTTTAATTTAGCATTTAGTTTAAATGTATAAATCACTTTTCATAATTCTAGAAAAAAAGCTAACAATTTTTATATCTAATTCAAAAAAAGTTAAAACTCTCATCTAGCTATGGTCATAGCTAGTCTAGACAAGTTTGACATTATTAATAAAATAAAAAACGGCACAGAACACTATATAAAAATATTGGGAAGGCCTCTCTTAATTATTAAAAACTGTACTTAGTGGAAAAGCGCGTTAGGGACTGCAGAGGAAAGCCCACAGCGACCTTTTGGGAGCGAGGACTTGGAACGGAAAGCCCGACCCTTTTCGGGTAACGCCCAAATAAAAATCTATAAAATTTTACTGCTTTTCTGGTGCTTAACATCTAATAAAATTCGTTTACTTTTGTTTCTATGCTTTTTGAAGACATATTAGGTCAAGACCATATAAAAAAACACCTTACACAGAGTGTTGATAATGGACGTGTACCACATGCTCAATTATTTGTTGGGAATGAGGGTTCTGGTACGTTGCCTATGGCTTTGGCTTATGCACAGTATATTTTATGTTCGAATGCTGGTGGTGAAAATAATACGGGGAACGATGCTTGCAATATGAAGTTTAAAAACTTTTCGCATCCGGATTTACATTTTGCTTTTCCTGTAACAACGAGTGACAAGGTAAAGAGTAAACCGGTGTCTAGTTTTTATCTTGAAGAGTGGCGCCAACTTTTAAACGAGCAACCTTACGGTAATCTGTTTGATTGGTACAAACTGCTTGGTGTTGATAATAAACAGGGGCAAATGGGTGTTGACGAAGCCCACGCCATTGTAAAATCTTTGACTCTGAAATCTTACGAAGGTGGTTATAAGGTGATGCTCATTTGGATGGCTGAAAAGATGAATACGGCTTGTGCGAATAAGCTTTTAAAACTGATTGAAGAGCCCCCAAATAAAACGGTATTTTTGTTGGTTGCTGAAGATGAGGAACAAATTATAAACACAATTAGATCGCGTTGCCAGATATTACATTTTCCGCCTTTGGCAGAGGATGTTATTAAAGCGGCTTTAGTAAAACAATACAATATTAATGTTGGTGTGGCTACGAAAATTGCGCATCAATCTAACGGGAATTATAATAAGGCATGCGATTTAGTGTATCATGATTCTGAAGATATCCAATTTGAAACTTGGTTTATTTTCTGGATTAGGAGTGCGTTTAAGGCTAAAGGAAATAAAGCGGCGATTCACGATTTAATTTCTTGGAGTGAAGATATTGCTAAAACAGGCAGAGAAACACAAAAGCAATTTTTAAACTTTTGCTTGGACTTTTTCCGTCAGGCTTTACTATTGAATTATAACGCTACAGATTTGGTGTTTTTTGAACCTAAGACTGAAAAGTTTAAACTTGAAAATTTTGCGCCTTACGTTCACGGAAATAATATTATGGATATTAGCAACGAACTACAAGATGCTATTTACCATATTGAGCGTAACGGAAATTCTAAAATTATTTTAACGGATTTATCCATTAAATTAACGCGGTTATTGCATAAAAAGGCAGATTAGTTAAAATTATCCTTAATCTTTTTCTTTTTACGACCCATATTAAAAATGCCTATTTTTAGTCCTAATCCTGCTGAAAAACCATTCATATTTCCTTTTCCGTAAAGTGGCACATTATATTGTGATGAAAAACGATATTTAACGCCTGTTTCAATTTGTACGAATCTAGAAATATTATATAATAGATTAACGCCTGGTTCTGCAATAAAAAAATTATCGAATTCAAACGCTCCATTTTCATATTCATCTGAAGTAAACTCATAGCCACCCTGTTCCTTCTCTTCTAACAACGTAATACTCCCTCCTCCAATTAACAAAGGGAATGAAACGCTTATAAACTTATTTCCAAATAGAATAGGCTCTAAATGTAATCCTCCATAAGCTCCAACTAATAAGGCTTTATCACCTCTATACACACCAGTTTCATTTTCGACTTCGCTAAAAAACAAGGTGCCTTCTAATCCTATCTCTAACTTTCTATTAGCTACATAGGCTAATTTAAAACTTGTAAAGCCTGCCCATTCATTCTCTAGTTTTCCTAGGTGTTGCGTTAAACCAATATAAACCCCATGGACCGTGTTTTTTCGGTCGTCAAATTGAATATAGTCTTCGGTTTCTTTTTTTTGTGCTGAAAGTGAATGCGCCACTACCAAAACAAAAAATATAGTAATTAATTTCTGCATAAGTTTATTGTTTATAGTTCTTTGAAAATAATGATGCCTTTATAACCCGTAATATCAAAAATACCTTGATTTTTTTTACCATAAATGGCACGTATTTGTCTTATTTTATTTTTCTCGTCCAAGACCTTACTTGTTATGCTATGCATTGTTTTTGGCAGTCGCAAAACGCCCTGCTCCAATTCTGCTCCAAAATTAAAACTGGCTCCCGAAATATTAATATATACTTCTGAAGATTTTTGCTGCACATTAACGACTGGCGATTTTGTATCTAATTTTAGAATACGTAATTCGGCTAAATGCAAGTTTAAATTCACCTTATTTTTAACACTATTAAATACAGTCTTAGAATATTTTACTTTACCAAACACATTGTTTACTGTATTAATCTCTAAGTCGTCTTTATTAGAATCGATGTCTAATGCATTAACTGCATCTATATTAATTTCAGAACCATTAGACTCTAATTTTAAAACTTCAGAAAAATTAAAAGACACTTGAGCATCTTTAGCATTAATGGTTGTTTTATATAGTGTATTTGCTTTTAACTTTCCATATTTTATTGAGAGTTTAGAATGTGTTATACTATCAATAATTCTTAAATCACCATGCTCTACATCGGCTATTAGTTTTCCATTCCATCCAGAAATTACAACGTCGCCATATTTATTGAGTATTTCTACCTCGGCATGTTCAGGAAGATGAATGGTATAATTAATATTGGTATTCGCTTTTTCATTTTTAAAAGGATCTATTTTATTAAAGTATTTATTGAAAAATGATGTTTCTTTTTCGCTTATTTCAGACTTAACGATAACCTGATTTTTTGTGTTTACAACATTAGGTTTAATTCTGTTTAGCAGTTCTTTAGCTTTATCTAAATTCTTTCCTTTTACCTCAATATCTACTACGATTTTAATAGAATCCTTATCCCATCCATTGATAAAAATATCTCCATATTTATTATTCAAATAGAGCGCGCCATTATCCGATAACGGAAAGATTTTCTTCGTTTCTCTGGATGCTTTACTTTGCCCAATCGCGCTAATTGAAAGCAACATTATTGCACCGTAAAGTATATTTTTATAAAATAATTGCTTCATCTTCAAAGTCGGTTTTAATTGGATACGATCGTTTTAATAAATCCTCCATTAATTGTATTTTTTTTCTATAATTGTTAATTATAGCTTCAATAATTTTTTCGTTATTGATGCCTAATTTTAGCTCTTCTATTAAAATTTCATATTCACTATCTAAATCATCAATTAACAACAAGAAATCATCTTGATCTGCCTTAGATAAATGGGTGTTATTTTTTATTAAGTTAATTTGAGTGCTTACTAATAATTTGTAATGATTATCAATCTCATATAATTCTTCGTTAGCTATTTGATGTTCTATATTTCTATTCCCTGACATGAAAAAGAATAATGTACAACCTAGCAAAAGCAAAACACTTGCCGCCACTCTAAAGGCTGGTTTATTCCATAACGGAATGATCTTCTTAGGTTTTTCTGGTAATTCTGAAACGATATGGCTCCAGAGCCTTAGTCTGTCCACTTCATCTAAATCGAAGTTGTCAAACTTACCTTCATGCTTCGTAGTATATGTTTTTAATTCATCTTTCATTTTCAATGCATTAATGCTATTAATTTCTTTTTTGCTCTGTGATATTGAGATTTTGATGTAGAGGTACTGATCCCTAAAACCTCACTGATCTCAACATGATCGTACCCTTCAATTAAGTACAAATTGATAATGGTTTGGTAACCATTTGGAAGCTGCTTTATGGCTAGTTTTATACTGTTTATATCTAAACCTTCTTCTTTAATTGGCTCATCTTCCTGTTCTGTAATCCAATTTTCATGGTCTTCAAATGTTACTAGAGGTATCCTTTTTAATTTTAAATGGTTGATGCTTTTGTTTATCACAATGCGCTTTAGCCAGGAACCAAAAGTGCTTTCGTACCTAAAGCTTTCTAAATTTTTAAAAGCATCTATAAAACTTTCTTGTAAAATATCTTCTGCATCTTCCTTAGATTTTACCATCCTAATACTCACATTAAACATAGCGTTTACGTATAGCGAATACAACTTGTATTGCGTTTTACGGTCACCCAATTTACTCCTCTCAACAAGGTCTTTATGTGTAAATAGTATTTGGTTATTCACTATTTTTTAGTTGTAATCTGAGTTTAAGATTGTTTTGTATTGTTAAAGACAATAGTACCTTTAAAAGGTTGCATGAAAGTTACAATTATTTTGAAATTAAATTTGAGAAACCAATTAGGACCGATTTTTAATTTAACTCATAAACCTATTTTTCTTAGTCCTTATCAACGCTAAAAAACTTAAGATATCTATTTAATATTTTTTTTATTCGATTGGTTTGAATTGATCCACCATCAGATTCATTATACTGCACATTTTCTAAACTTGTATAGCCTACTCCAAGATTTGGATTGAAAAACATATTTGAATTTGACCCTAAATCCCCTCCATTATGTCCCATTCTATTTTCCCCAAAAATCCACCAGAAAAGTCCGTTTTTAATGCCTTTGAAATTTCCATTTTTTTCTTCAAACTGAACCTTCATTATATCCTGATAAGAGCTTGTTTTTAACAATGTCCTTTCTCCTGCATAGCCTTTAATCCAATGCATCAGGTAATTTGCCAAATCTAAGGTGTTGCTATATATACCACCATCTGGATATGTTGGCCCCATTACCCTCGGATATTCATGCTTACCTCCACCATATTTTAATGCGCTTAAACTCTGATCTTTTAAATTATAACCCCAAGTTGTGTGTTCTAATTTTAAAGCATCAATAATATGCTCCTCAACGAAATTATCATAGCTCTGTTTACTAACTAATTGAACAATATAAGCTGCTAAAGTTGCACCTATATTAGAATATAACCATACTATACCAGGTTTCTGTTTTAAAAAATTTTTTCTAGAATAATTTTTACCACTAGAAATTAAATATGATTTAATAAAATCTTCCATTGAAAGCTTCTTATTATTTAATATACTCTTATAATATTTTCGTCGCTCTTTGTGGATATATTTATTTTTATGTAATAAGAAAACATCTTTATTTTCCATCCAATAGAATTTTTCATGAAAATCAACTCTATCACTTATAGTCGCTGTATGTGTCGCTAAATATCTAATTGTAATGGGCTTTTCTGGGAAATAAGGGTTGTTAACTTTAAAAGGCAGGTATTCATTAATATCTTTATCTAAATCCAATTTTCCTTGCTCAACCAATACCATTATAGAGAGACTAAGAAACGTTTTAGATATGGACTCTATTTGTTGAATAGTATTTACTGTATAAGGTATTTGATCTTTAATATTTGCGTAGCCTTGGCCATTAGTATATAATATTTTTTCATCATTAAGAATACTTACAAAAAAGCCAGGGAGGTAATTAGCTCTACCAATCAAATTAAAACACCTGTCCAGATGAGACACAATACTATTACTTTGAGATATTAATTTTATGGCATATGGCCCTTTTTCTTCTTTTTTAATTTCTCCAAGAGGTAGAATTTTAATTACATATTTGCCAGATTTTTGAGCATCAATGACTATTATTTCACTTCCAAAAGCACCATTAGGCGAATCAAACTCTTCTATTATTTTTTTATTCGGATTATAAGTAATAACCTTTAAGTCAATTCCTTTTTGGTCTAAATTAATTAAAGCAAACTCACCCTCTTCCATTGTTAATTCGTAATGGTGTGCGCTGTTTTTTTCAATAATTCTTAGAACTTCACGTCCTTTATCCAAACTCTCGTTTAAATTTTGCCCGTTGGATAAATTAAAACAAGCCATTGCTAAACATAGTAGAATTATTAATTTTAATTGTTTCATATTTAATTTGAATTGACTACAGAGCCATCGCCAGTTGTAGATACAGTAATAGTGGGGTTACCTTTATAGAACACCACAGCATCACTATTTACAGAACCCGATAGCTTATCTGAACATGTTATAAAAACGCTAGCATCTGAAGCGCAATTCACATAACACGTTTTTGTTTCAAAATCAAAACCTTCTATCTTTGCTTCGCTACTAGCATCAATATCCATAGTGTTTGATGAGCCTGATAGTAAGCTTATCGAAGCATCGTTAGAAATTTTTAACCTGAAAGTGTCTAAGTTTTCAAAACCTGAAAGCGTTCCAAAACTATCTGATGAAAGTATCAATCTACTAATTGTAGGTATTGTAATTTCCAACCTAAGCGTGTTGAGACTCCTAATGAGACTTCCATTTATTCTTGCAGTCAACCTCCCTCCGCTTACTGTAGTAGACACATTTTTTTGAAAATCATTACCAGTCGTCACTTTAACCGATTGAACTGTACCTTGTTTTATGATAACTTCTATATCGTCTGCAACGTCAATTTCATTGAAGCTGGTTAAGACCCTTTCTTCGGTTGTAATTTCGTCTGAATCTATATTAACGTCTAATGAGCAAGATGTAAGGACTAAACTACATGTAATAATCGTGTAAAATAAAAAATTTGTTTTCATAATAGTGTTATTTTTGAGTGGAATAATTTTATTGAAATGTATAAGTAACGCTATCAAATTCTGAAAGCCTGAAGTATCCGAAAGCATAATCTTCTGGAGAATCTAAATTGATACAATTGCCTTTTAATTTTCCTGGGACTGGACTAAACGGATCGCCAGCACTATCATATTGTTCTATTAATAAAACCATATAATTATTATAGCGTTCAGAAATCCCATATAATGTAAATTCAACCTCATCACCTTCAAGGTATTCATCTTCAAAAAAGGTGACTAATTCATTTCCATTTACAAACTCGTCTGTGTAATCTTCAAATATGGGTAGTATTTCAAACTTATCTATAAATTTTATGAGATAGAAGTTTTCCTCATCTACAGGATCATCCCAAAACATGGAAACATCCAATAATTCGTCATCAAATCCACCTTCTATAGATTGTTCTACGCGTTTAATTGGCGAAACTGATTTTAATGTTTCAGTAGCTCTGAAGGTTTCATTATTATAAAGAACTTCCAAAGTATAACTATCATCAATTACTGGGACGAAATTATCAATAGTATAAGTGCCGTCATTTTGATTAACAAATATGTATTCCGCATTACTATTGTTATTAGTAACTTTAACCGAAGCATTTGTTACTGGATTGCTTTTATTAACATCGAAATATGGTGTTGATGCAGTTAATTTTATGGTTTGATTATTTCCTTTTGTGCCTTTTTGCCAATCTAAAGACGCTTCAATGACTAATCTAGATTTTGAAGTTGGTACCTCTACATCTATAACATCTTCGCAAGATGTCATGCCGATACATAATAGTATTAAAAGTGATTTTATATATAGTTTCATGATGCTAAAATTTAAAGTTATAAGTGACAGAAGGAATGAGACCAAAAATGGCTGTTCTAGAAGCTTCATTAACGCCCGTTTCATCATTTTGACGGAACGAAATTGATGCTGCATTTTTACGATTATAAGCGTTGTAGATTCCAAAAACCCACTCGCCTTGCCATTTTCTATCCAAGTTCTTTTTTGGGTTATACGTTGCTGATAAATCTAACCTATGATAAGCTGGTAATCTACTCGCGTTTCTATCTGAAAAACTGGCTATTGATAAGCCTTCGTATTCATATTGACCATCGGGATAGGTTACTGGTCTTCCTGTTTGAAAAACGGCGTTGGCACTAAAATTCCATCTATCATTAAGTTTATACGCTCCAGTTATTGATATGTCGTGGGTTCTATCATAAGCGGTGTTGTACCATTTGCCATCATTAATACCTAAACCACCAGCATCTCCACCTAAGGTTCTTTGTTCTGATTTAGCCAATGTGTAGGCAAACCAACCTGTAAAACGGCCTTTGTTTTTTCGAAATAACACCTCTAATCCATAGGCTCTAGCTTCTCCGTTTAATATTTCGGTTTCAATAGTATTGTTGCCTATTAACTTAGAACCATCTACATAATCAATTCTATTATCTATAGCTTTATAGTAGGTTTCTAATTCTAATGAATATTTGCTGTCTTTGAAATCTTTATAATAGCCTAATGCGTATTGTTTAGATAATTGTGGTTTTATGTATTTCCCACTCGGCGTCCAAACATCAACAGGTGTTACTGCAGATGTGTTGGATAATAAATGTAAATACTGCGCTGTTTTTGTAAAACTTGCTTTTACAGATGAAGACTCGTTTAACTGATATGCAAGCCCTAATCTAGGTTCTAGATTCCCAAAACTTTTGATGCTTTCACTCTTCTTAAAAAATGTGTTTCCAGTTTCTTCGCCTTCTTCATAAATATCTAATTCTTCATTATAAACTACAGGCATATTATCTACATAGTTCATAATATTTTGTCCGCCTAACCTATTAAATCTACTATATCTTAAACCATAATTTAAAGTCAGCTTATCTGTTAATTCCATTTCCGCGCTAGCGTAAATACCACTTTCAAAAGCGCGTTTTTGTTCTAATTTTAAATAATTAACAGGAGAATCACTTGAAGTTGGTTTCACTTCCCCAGGGTTTAAATTGTATAGAATCCCACTTGCACCAAAATCTACTTTCAATTTATTATTTACATAGTATCCAAAATCATATTTTAAGTTATAATTTTTGATGTCTGCAATCCAATCTAACTTTACGAAATCGAGTTCAATTTGATAATCATACTTACTATAAATTAAAGATAGATTTGAGAAAAGCTTGTCGTTGAAAATATGATTCCATCTTAAATTTCCTGATGCGTTTCCGTAAGTGTTTTTAATAACACCTGATAAATCGAAGATATCTCTACCAAAATATCCTGACAGATAAACACGGTTATTTTTATTGATTTCGTAGTTTGTTTTTAAGTTTAAATCGTAGAAAGATATTTTATCATCTTTCACTTCTTCAATAGCTTTCATCAACAAATGTGCGTAAGAAGAACGACCAGCAATTAAAAAAGATCCTTTATCTTTAAACAGTGGCGCTTCTGCAGTTAACCTACTAGAAATCAAACCAACACCGCCACTTAAAGCAAATGCTTTACTATTACCATCTTTTTGATGCACGTCTAAAACTGAAGATACGCGTCCGCCAAATTTAGCAGGAATATTGCCTTTGTATAATTTCACATCCTTAATGGCATCGTTATTAAATACTGAAAAGAATCCAAAAAAATGCGAGGTATTATAAATAATGGCTTCATCTAGCAATACTAAATTCTGATCTGCAGCACCACCTCTTACATTAAAACCAGGTGTGCCCTCGCCACCATTAGTAACTCCTGGTAACATCTGGATGGATTTAATAACATCCACTTCTCCTAAAACTGGCGGAATTTGTTTAATTGTTGAGGCATTTAATTTAGAAACACTCATCTGCGGTTTTCTTATGTTTATGCGTTCTGATTCTTCCGCAGTAATGACGACTTCATCTAATTGCTGTGAAGATTCTGTAAGTTCAAAATCCAGAACTTGATCTTTGTTTAAGATAATATCTTTAGATATGTTTTCATATCCCATGTAAGACACGATTAAAGTGTAAGTCTCTTCTTTGGCAGTTAAAGAGTAAAAGCCATAGGGATTTGTAACCGCTCCATTTGTTGTACCCTTTAGAAATACGGTAGCTCCTAATAAGGTTTCGCCGTTTTTTGAATCTTTAACTGTTCCCCTAATACTAAAAGTGTTTTGAGCAATTAAAAATGTGCTTAAGAATAAACACAGAACTAATAAGATGTGTTTCATTTGATTTGTTCGTTTTTTGTTTGATGATTGATTGATACTATTAATGACATATCAAAAAACGAAAGGTTGCATGAAATTGAAATTTTTTCGAATTTTAATTTTAAGGCACAAAAAAAAAGTCAAGCTATATGCTTGACTTTTAAATAATTATGTGTTAAAATGTGTTTTTATTCCTTTTTGTAATCCGCATTAAGCGCATCTAAAATAGTTTGAGTTAAATCACTTTTTTCTGCACCATACATAACCGTTGCTGCTGCATCACTAGTTCCTAATATATAGTTGTAACCGTTCTTTTTTCCGTAATCTTTTACAAAGTCTTTTACATTAACAATAACAGAATCAATTTCAACTTGAAATGCTTGAGTCAATTGTTGTTGCTCCACTTGCATTTGTTGTTGTAATTGTTGTTGTTTTTGTTGTAAACCTCCCATTAACTCTTCAGCTTTCTTTCTATTGCTTCTTGCAATACGTTGCGCTTCAGCTTGACCTTTTTGAGCTTCTGCTTGAAAAGCTTGACTAATACTATCTGCTCTTTTTCTAAAAGCGTCTTCTTTTATTTGAAAAGCAGCTTCAACATCTTTCTTTTCTTGATAATCGTTAATTAAAGTTCCATTATCAACAAAAGCAATTTTGTTTGGTTTTTCACAAGAAGCGAAAACTAGAGTCACTAGCATTACATAAATAATATTTTTCATCAGTTTCTGTTTTTTGATTGATTTTATTTTTAATCCGAACAAATGTAATAAAGTAAGTTTTAAAATGAAGCGGAATTATTCTGATTTTAACATATAGCCTAATCTTATAGTAAAGAGAATAAATAATAGTTAATTTCTATTGAAAACAAATGCGTTTAATGCGATTTAAGACACTTTAATAAAATCGACTAGTATTTGGGTGTTTATACAACATAAGAAGGACTATGATAAATAGAAATTGATTTTAACTGTTTTTAATGATGTAAATTAAAGATGAAGCCTCTTTTGTTGTTATCGCTTTTACATTTGAAAGCAATCCAATCCAAATCCCTTTAATCGGATTCATTATTCCAGATTTATATTTTTCTGAAAGCATGCTCACATAAAATGAATCAAACCACATGGGTTTTACTTTTTCAACTTTAAGGGATTGCTTCGAAACTAATTTTGAAATGGATGCTTGATTAAAATGCCAAAGATGTCTTGGTACATCATAAGCCGCCCAAAACCGTTTATAATATTTTGCATCGTAACTTTTATAATTTGGTACTGCAATTATTAAAGTGCCATTTGGTTTTAAAAGTTTTTTAAAGATTGCAACCTGCTCTTCTAAATTTGGCAAATGTTCTAATACATGCCAAAGCGAAATCACATCAAAACTGTTTGGTTCAAACTTTAATAATTGTTTGGTTTCAAAAACGGAATTATTTGTTTTCTTATTAGCAATGTCTCTTGCTTCTTTGTTTGGCTCTATTCCAGAAACATGCCAATTATTTTGTTGCGCGGCTTGTAAAAAGTCTCCTGTTCCGCATCCAATGTCTAAAAGTTTTTTCTCTTCGGAAGCTAAAGAATTAATTAAGTTTAATTTCTTTTTGAGTGACATACTTCTGACTACATGATATGCTTTTTCAAAAAGATTTCTTTTGGAATCTGTATGCGAAATATAATCTTCACTTTCGTAATATTCTGGTAATTTATCTGAAGATGGTTGCGGTGTGGTTTCTAAAAAACCATATTCTGAATTTTGAATTAATTCGAATTCCTCTCCTGAAACGGAGTGGTCTTTTACTTTTAAAAAAGCAGGTTTGTTTTTCATTTAAACTTCAAATTATTTATTAGCTTTTTGATAGAATTCAATAGCTTTTAAATATTTCAACCCTCCTTTTTTAGTTTGGTCATGCAAAAATCCTTTTAGCTCAGGATGGTTTATATCAATCCAATTTATAAGTTTTGTTCTATTTCTAATAAATATTGAATCATTAAAAACAATATAATCTACTATTTCTATATTTAATATTTTGCCGTTTTTAAACCTAATAACTTGATTTGTTATTATTGGCTCTTCATTTAGAAAAAGGATTCGTTTATCTTTTTGCGAAATTTTAGTTTTAATAATTTCATCTTCTTCGCTTATATTTATAACCTTATATTCTGGTTTAAAAGTTGAATCCCATTTTAAAAGTTCGAGATAATCTTCATGAGAAAACATCATCTTATATTTAACTTCTTTGCTTAATATACTATCCGATAACAATGAAGACACATTTGAAAAATCAGAATTATTTAAAGTCTCATAGTACTTTTTAACAAGCTCTATTTTACTTATTCTTTCTTTACAAGAGAAAAAAACTATTAAAATAAAGAGTAATGATATTATTGATTTTTGCACTTAATTTTCTAATTGAAGACTTAAAAATTGAACTAAAAGATAAACGTTCCACGTGGAACATATCAAATTATCTTCCCATATAAACCAATAAAACAGAAATATCATTAGGCGAAACCCCACTAATTCTAGATGCTTGAGAAACACTTGTTGGTTGAATTTTTTTCAACTTCTCACGTGCTTCATAACTCATAGATTTAATTTGTGAATAGTCAAAATTCTCTGGGATTTTTACGTATTCTAATCGTGTAAGTTTATCAGCATTATTTTTTTCCTTGGCGATATATCCAGCATATTTTACTTGAATTTCTGTTTGCTCAATAATTTCTCTATCTAGATTATTATCTTGGATATAAGCTTCTACGCTTTCAACTTTTCTAACATCATCCATCTCAATATTCGGTCTAGCGAATACTTTAAAAAGCTTTCCTGATTGTTTTACCACAGCTGAATTTTTAGTCTCTAAGATTGGATTTATAACTTCTGGCTTAACGCTTTCAGTTTCAAAAAACGAAACGAACTTTTCAGCAGCTTCGTGTTTTTCTTCCATACGTTTTAAACGCTTTTCTGAAGCTAAACCTAAACCAAATCCTTTTGGTGTTAATCTTTTATCGGCATTATCTTGACGTAAAAGCGTTCTATATTCTGCTCTTGATGTAAACATGCGATAAGGCTCTTCTGTGCCTTTGGTAATCAAATCATCAACCAAAACACCTATATAAGCTTCGTCTCTTTTTAAAGTAAAAGGGTCTTTCTCTTGAACTTTTAAACTGGCATTTATTCCTGCCATTAAACCTTGAGAAGCAGCTTCTTCATATCCTGTAGTTCCGTTAATCTGACCTGCAAAATATAAACCTTCAACTAACTTCGTTTCCAAAGTATGTTTCAATTGTGTTGGTGGAAAATAATCATATTCAATAGCATAACCAGGCCTAAAAAACTTGACACCTTCAAAACCAACCACAGAACGTAGTGCTTTAAACTGAACATCTTCTGGCAAGGATGTTGAAAATCCATTGACGTAAACTTCACAAGTATTCCAACCTTCTGGCTCAATGAATAATTGATGTTTATCTTTATCTGCAAAGCGATTAATTTTATCCTCTATAGATGGACAATAACGCGGCCCAACACTTTTAATTCTACCATTAAACATGGGCGACCTATCAAATCCTTCACGAAGTAAATCATGAACCTCAAGACTTGTATAAGTCATGTAACAAGGCCTTTGATTTTCTAGTGGTTTTGTAATATCTAAATACGAAAATTTTTCAGGATTAGCATCTCCTGGCTGTTCAACCATTTTAGAATAATCTAAACTCCTTCCATCTACTCTTGGAGGTGTTCCGGTTTTCATTCTGCCAGATTCAAAGCCTAAATTTACAAGTTGTTCAGTAATTCCGGTTGCTGCTCTTTCTCCTGCTCTTCCGCCTCCAAAATTCTTATCGCCGATATGAATTAATCCATTTAAAAAAGTTCCGTTTGTTAAGACAACAGACTTTGCTTTTATCTCAATTCCTAAGGATGTTTTAACGCCTACTACTTTATGATTTTCTACAATCAAAGCAGAAACCATTTCTTGATAAAAATCAAGATTCGGCGTACCCTCTAAAAGCATTCTCCAATCTTCTGCAAAACGCATCCTATCACTTTGAACTCTCGGACTCCACATTGCAGGTCCTTTTGATTTATTCAGCATTTTAAATTGAATAGCCGAAGTATCGGAAACAATACCGCTGTAACCACCAAGCGCATCAATCTCCCGAACAATTTGTCCTTTAGCAATGCCACCCATAGCAGGGTTACAAGACATTTGTGCAATGTTCTGTAAGTTCATGGTAACAAGCAACGTTTTGCTTCCCATATTTGCAGCAGAAGCAGCAGCTTCACTTCCTGCGTGACCTGCTCCTACAACTACAACATCATAAACTTCGTTAAACATAATTATTGTTTCTATTAACGTCAAAAAGTTTCGACTGTGCTCAACCTGACATTATTTAAAATTAATTTTTAAAGCATGTTCCACGTGGAACACATCAAAATTTTGGGTTTGCAAATATACGTTGAAATCTTGAATCTAGGACAATTTCGACAAGTAGTGGTTTTCCTTTTCGCGCATCAACTTAGCAGCATCGTCTGTTTTATCCTTATAACCACAATAATGTAATACACCATGAATGATAACACGTTTCATTTCATCTTCAAATGAAACACCAAAATCTTTAGCATTATCTACTACACGATCAACAGAAATAAAAATATCTCCTTGTATAATTTTTCCAACCGAATAATCAAAGCTAATAATGTCCGTTAATGTATTATGATTTAAAAATTCAACATTCAATTTATGGAGATATTCATCATCACAAAACACATAATTTATTTCCTCTAATTTAAATGCTTCGGAAGAAATAACATTCCTAATCCAAGTTGAAATTTGTTCTTCAGAATATAATTTAAAACCCGTTTCGTAATTAAAATTAATCATTAGTTTTTTTGAAATAATCTTGTACTTTCTTTTTGTAAACCTGCTGCAAAGGTAAAGCTTGTCTGTTTAATATTTCTGTAGTTTGAAAATATTGTTTTGCTGTCGGAATTTGATTGTTAGATTTATTATTAAATTTATTATTATTGGCTTCAGATTCTCTCTTATTATCCTCACCTTGCTGAAACGTTGCGTTTTCTAATTTCAATAATTGATGTTTTAAATTCATCATCTTTTCAAGTGTCTGTTGTGTGAAACCTTTATTTAATAGATCCAATTCAATGTCTTCCATTTTTTTAACCAGCGCATCTCCATTACCTTTTCCACTTTTTCCATTTTTCGCATCTTTAGATAACTTATCTTGAAGCGCTTGTCTTAATTCTTGTTGTTGTTGGTATATTTTGTAGAGTAATTCGCTATCACCATCACTATTTCCTTCGCCTTCGCCACCACTTTGCTGTGCATCTTTACCTTTTCCTGATTCCTTACCTTTTCCGCTTTCCCCATCTTTTCCAGACTTTCCATCTTCGCCCTTTTCACCTTCTTTCTCGCCTTTTCCTTCTTTTTCTCCTTCTCCTGGTTTTTTGCCAACGCCTTCTTTAGGTTTTCCTTTCTCTCCCTTTTTCATGCCCTCTTCCATCATCTTATTAAGCTCTTCCTGAGTCATAATCATATCTGGTAACTGCATATCACCTGCACCGCCTTTTCCTGCAGACATACTCATGCTTTCTTGCATGTTATCTAAAACATTACTTAAAAAATCTGCGAGATTATTTGCCGCTGTAACAGTAAATTGTTGATTAGAAACACCTTGATATACTTGACTTTCGGCTAGCAGATTTAATGCTTTTTCAATATTATAGTACACTTCTGTAATTTCCTTATTAACTTGTTCTGAAAGTTTGGGTTGACGCATTGACAATGAAAATAAACTATCATCAATATGCTGAAAATGTTCTTTTAAATTACTCTGTTTTTTTAAGTATGTAGCAAACTTATTGTTATTTCCTTCAATCGATTTAAATTGATTCATAAGTGCTTCTTGATCAAAAGAAAAAAGCACTAAATTATCTAATATTTGTCGTAACATATCTGAGTCTTCTTGCATTTGCTCACCACCACCAGATTGCATGGCACTTTGCATTTTCTGACTCATCTCCTTCATTTTTTGAGCTGCTTTTTTTTGACTTTTCTTTGCGTTTTTGGAGCTTTGCTTTTTACTATCTTCTTTTTTCTTTTTTTCTTGATCTGAATCTTGAGGCGAATCGGTATCAAAATCTTTCTTCTCTAATTCTTCAGTAGCTTTTTTTTGCTCATTTTCAACTTCCTGCTCATCCAATTTATCTCTTGGAACATCAATAGACTTTTTTAATTTCTTACTTTCTTTCTCTAATTCTTCAATTTGTTTTTTATATTCTTCAAACGCTTTATTTAAAGCGTCTTGTTTTTCTTTGGTGTTTTCTTCTTCAGATTTATTAGATAATTTCTCCTGCGCTTCAGCTAATTTTTCTAAATCATCTTTAAGTTTCTCTAATTTCTTTTCGACATAAAAACGTTTGGTTAATTCTAAGAGCTGCTCCAAACTTCGCTTTTTATTTTTGTTCTGTTTTTTAAGGGCATCTAATTTCTGAATTAAATCTTCTTGATTAATTTTGTCCTGAAGCTTTTCTATTTCCTTTAAAAGTTTTTCGTCCTTTTTTAATGTCTCTTCATTAGCCTTTAATCGTTCTTTTAAATCTTCTTTAAATTGATCTTCTTTTGGGTTTTCCTTTTGAAATTCTTCAAGATTATCTTTCAATTTTTTATTAAAATTTTTCATCATTTCATCTTGCTGTTTCTGACGCTTAAAAAATGATTCTAACTTCTTTTTATCATTAAAATTTAAAGTTGATTTTTCCTTTTGAGTTTTGGTTAATTCTTCTAATTTCTTTTCTTGCTCATCAAACTTTTCTAAAGACTTATTTAAATCTTTAATCGTTTTACTCTGCTCTTGTAAATTCTTTTTTTCTTCTTCATCTTTAGTACGCTTTCTATATGTAAAAACACTACTTTTTGAACTTTTAAAACGATTAACCCTATCATTATCAAATACTTGAAAATATAATTCATAAGAGATTCCTTCTTGAATATTCAAATTATTAGGAAATGCACTAATAAAATCGGCAATATTTGAGTTTGATACAGGAATTGACTCAATTTGCTTATTATTTTCATTATCACTCGGGTAATACACCAATTGTAATTTACTAAAACCATAATCATCGCTTACCTGTCCATAAAAATAAAGTGTCTGCAAATCCAAACTATCCATTTTTACTTTCAGATTTATTTCTGGATATTCATCTTTAACAACATCTATACTAAAGGCTAAATTCTCGTAGTTTTTAAGGTTTTTATTACTGGTACTAAGCGTGTAGTCATAATTATTATAAATACGCTTAGAAGCTTCAAAAACATCTGCTTTATAAGAATCAAAACCTATGGTATCTTTTGAATAGAGATTTACTTCATCTGTAGACTTCGTTTTAAGTTGCCACTTAATTTGTGTGCCTTCTGGAACTAAAGCGTTTCCTGTGCTTTTTAAAGTTTCGTCTCGCTTTTTAGTATAACTTGGGTAATCCAAAACCATTTCAAAACTTAATAGCGATGGTGTTTCAACAATATTTATCGTATACGGTTTTGAATCAACATTATTAGCTGTTAGTTGAAAAACAATCGTTTCTTTAGGCTGTGAGAATAGATATTCAAATTCACCAGGACCTATTTGCGAAAGAAAATACGTTTCGTCATTATATGTAATTTGAACATTTTCTGGAGTGAGCTCGCCTGCTGTTTTTACAATCAATTTAAAATCTTTATTTTCTATTGCGTTCAAATTCTCATTCACAACAAAAAACTGAAATGGAGCTGGTGGTTCGTATGCTGTTTTATAATCTACAACGCGTTTATAACTATCATTAAAACCATCAAAATTTCCTGTAAAAAAAGTTAAGAGTAAAATAAGAATAGGAATCGCAGCATATTTTAAATATCCAATATTCTTTTTAAAATTTATAGCTAATTTAAACGGCACTGGTTGTAATTCTGAAGACTTCTGCTCGATACCCGCTATTAATAATTCAGATTTGGAATCATTTTCATTCAGCTGTAAAATATTCAACAATTTATCATTAACTTCAGGAAAATGTGTCCCGATCATTTTTGAAGCTATTTTGTAGTTAATACCCTTATATAACTTTAATAACTTAGCTAAAGGAATAAAAATAAACTTGATTAATAAACCTAATTCAACAACAATAAACAACCAAAACATTACGGTTCTTGATGTTGTATTTAACCATAAAATATGTTCGATAAAAAGGGTAAGCAAAAAATAAAGCAACCCTATAGCAAAAAATAGAATGGTGCCTTTAAGCAATTCGTTAGTATAATAGCGCCTAATGAATGCTTCTAATTTATGTTGTATGGTGTTAAAGTTGCTCATGATTTGGGAAAAACATCTTGATTATTAGCGTTTCAACTTACTAAACTACAATTTTATTTTTTACGGCATTTATAATTAATTGTTAATAAAGGTTTTCTATTTAAAAAAGCGAAAAACTTCGGTCTTGTAGCTTCGGTCTTCTGTCTTAATACATATCTTTGCATGAAATTTACAAATCATGACCAA
>ENA-ORXM01002657-ORXM01002657.1-marine-metagenome-genome-assembly--contig:-NODE-2657-length-20012-cov-25.442388_pt1 | contig 20012 bp, 15 predicted proteins | sample MGYA00237867_ERZ511480 | MGnify/ENA primary metagenome ERZ511480 (study PRJEB26309, sample SAMN06266103) | marine metagenome | isolation source: Algal blade | place: United Kingdom:Sidmouth, United...
ATTGTGTCACCTAATTGTTTATGAGGTGTATATTAACACCTCTAAGTAGGTGGCCAAATTAACTATGCCACTTCAAAATGAAGATTTAAATACCAATGGTATTTTAGATAAATCTGAAGATTTAAATAATAATGGTCTATTAGATTTAAATTTAAATGAAGACTCAGATGGTGATGGGAGATTAGACCGAGCAGAAGATCTTAATAATAATCATGTGCTAGATACTAATTTAAATGAAGATTTAAACCCTAATGGCATATTAGAAGTAACGTTATCTGAAGATTTTAACCGAAATGGTATTTTGGATATATCTATAAACGAAGATAAAAATAACGATGGTATTTTAGATGAAGGAGAAGATTTAAATAGAAATGGAATTTTAGATACAGCGTTAAATGAAGATTTAAATGGAAATGGAGTTTTAGATACATTACTAAATGAAGATCTCAATAGAAATGGAAGATTAGATACCAATTTTAGTGAAGATTTAGATAACGATGGACGTTTAGATACAAAAGAAGATCTTAATAATAATAATATTTTAGATACTGCAATTAATGAAGACTTAAACGGTAATAATGTGTTAGATTTTTTTGTCTCTGAGGATAAAAATAACAATGGCATTTTAGATTTTGGCGAAGACTTAAATGAGAATAATCAATTAGATGATTATACCGACGAAGACTTTAATGGTGATGGAGCATTAACTCCTGGCAATGTTGTAGCAGCATTAGGTAATCTTATTACTGACGATGAAGGTAAAGCTATTATTGATATTAGGTACCCCCAAAGCTATGGTAGCTGGGCAAATATTGAGTTAATAGTGTCAGCAAAGGTTACAGGCACTGAAAGTAATATACGAACTGTATTTACCTTACCTACTTTATCAAGTGATGTTTTAGATGAGGATATTTCACCTCCAACATCAAGTATTGGTTTAAACGGCCCCTTTGGTGCGGCACAAGATTGCGCTAACCCTAATTAAAATTTATTATATAGTTATATAAAAAAAGCTCCTACGGGAGCTTTTTTATTGCTTTAAATTAACCGATTAAATTATACCAATCTTAATAACCAATTGATCATTTATACTCGTTTAAATAGCCAATGACATCGTTATTTATTTAATAACTAAAACAACTAGTTATTAAATAAATGCCTTGTAATTGACGATTTACTTTTCATATAAAATAGGTCAATTCATTAATGCGCTTGGTATTACAAGGGTCAAAAACTAAAAAACAAAAGTTTAACTAATAAATTAAATGACTATATAATCTATTGAATATAAACAGTTATTTATTAATTTCACTAATCAAAAATGCTGATATCTCAGCACACGCTGTTAATGTTTTATTTCTACTTTTTTCACCCAAGCCTGAACTATCTGTAAATGGAGCAATCTCCATCATATCAGCACCAGTAATAGGGTACTTTTGGCTAAGTGTACGCAATATCTGCATGGTTTCTTTCATATCCATACCGTCAGGCTCAGGTGTACCTGTTGCTGAGGCTATTGATGCATCAAGGGCGTCTATGTCAAAACTCACGTATAGCTCATCAATGTTTTCATTGCTTAATTGTTGTAAAATATCTTTAATAATTACTTCAACACCTTTTTCTTTTATTTCATGTGACCAATGTTGTCTAACACCAAAAGTGCTTTCCCAATGCGATTTTGGTTTTCCGCTAGAGCGAATACCTACTTGAATTAAATGGTGTTTTTCATGCAAATCGTCAAGGATATGAGTACACCAAGAGCCAAAACATAAATCTATACCTAAACGTTCTACTAACAAGTCTGTATGGGCATCAAAATGAATGATTGCTGCTCGTATACCTTGTTTCTTTTTTGCCTGTAAATATGCTTTAGTAAGGGGGTAGCTCACCGAGTGATCGCCACCAATACCAAATATGCCTTTTTTAGGAAATTCAGCATAAAAATCGTGTAATACATCTTCTGTGATTGTTAAAGGGCTAACTGGATATTTACTATTTTCATCTTTATATAATGCTTTGCGGCAATTTGAAATAGTGGCATCATTTAAGTATTTGTCGTGTAATAAATGAGGAATAACGCGAACATCACCTAAATCAAAAGCATTTAATCCATTGTATTGCTCTAAAAGAGTTGAGCGAACAAATAATGGTCCCCAATTCGCGCCTCTTAAAATGCCGCCACCGCAATCAGACGCTATACCTAAAATAACCGCCTTTGAGGCGCCTGATAGCTCATCAAGTGATGTTGCCCATAATTCTTCAATGTTATTGGTTTGCCCAAAAAGAGCTTGATGAAGTTGTTCTTTTCTTTCTTTTGCAGTATTTACAGTAAACACTCCGTTTCCTGGAGGACATAAACATTGCATTAATTTATTTTTTAAATTTAGCCATGAATCAGTCATATAATATTTTACTCTATTGTTTTAAAAGGTAAGTTAGGGAGCGCGGCAATTCATTGTTTTTTAAGGGCTGAAATTAAAAATTAATCAATGAAAGTTTTTATTAACCCTTATTTTTTTTACCAAAGTCTATTATGATTACGCCAGAATTTACGTCGCTATTATAGCTAAAAGCAGTATTGTAGGCGAATATAATAATAATATTTGCTTGTTACTTTACAAAATTACAGATATATCTAATAGTAAATAGCATGTTGATCATCTAATTTATCATAAATTGTTCTCATATATTGGTTGCTCGCCTAATTGTTGAACAGTTTTAACTCTCTATAAAAATATCTAGCTGGATTGTTACAGTTAGTGACTAGGAATGTGAAATCATATGGGAAAATCTCTGGTAATTGTCGAATCACCAGCCAAAGCGAAGACAATTAACAAATATCTTGGTAAAGATTTTATTGTAAAATCAAGTGTAGGGCATGTTCGTGATTTACCTCATGGAAGTACAGGTAAAAAAGTCCCAGCCAAATCCCCAGCAGAAGTGCGTAAAATGGCGCCTGCCGCCAAAGCAAAATACAAAGCCAAAAGAGATAAAGAAGCACTTGTAAATAGAATGGGGATCAACCCAGATAAAGACTGGGAAGCTAATTATCAAATACTCCCTGGAAAAGAAAAAGTCGTTAGTGAACTTACAAAGCTTGCCAGCACTGCTGATACTATCTATCTCGCAACCGATTTGGATCGCGAGGGAGAAGCAATTGCATGGCACTTAAAAGAAATTATTGGTGGAAGTGACGACAAATTTAAGCGCGTTGTTTTTAACGAAATAACTGAAAATGCCATTCAACAAGCCTTTTCAACGCCAGGTGAATTAAGTATGCCCGGTGTAAATGCACAACAAGCACGACGCTTTTTAGATCGTGTTGTAGGTTTTATGGTAAGTCCATTACTTTGGAAAAAAGTAGCTCGTGGTCTTTCAGCCGGTCGGGTTCAATCAGTTGCTGTTAAACTTGTCGTTGAAAAAGAGCGCGAAATTAAAGCCTTTGATCCAAAAGAATTTTGGGAAATAACAGCAGACACTAAAACAAAAACTAATCTAGATTTTGAATTAGACGTCACTCATAACAACGGCAAAGCTTTTAAACCTACTAATAAAGCTGATACTGATAAAGCTTTAAGTGTTTTACAAGATGCCACGTATAAAGTTGATAAACGTGAAGATAAACCTTCAAAAAGCACGCCATCAGCACCTTTCATCACTTCTACACTACAACAAGCAGCCAGCACTAAGTTAGGTTTTGGCGTAAAACGCACCATGGGTCTTGCTCAACGTTTATATGAAGCCGGTCATATTACTTACATGCGTACCGATTCAACAAATTTAAGCAAAGATGCAGTTGAAATGTGTAGAACATATATTGCCAAAAGTTTTGGTGAAAATTATCTGCCTGAAAATGCAAAAATATACAGCAGTAAAGGGAATGCTCAAGAGGCTCATGAAGCGATACGTCCGTCAAACGTTAAAATGGAATCGGCCTTCATGGAAGGTATTGAAGCGGATGCTAAAAAGCTTTACGACCTAATTTGGCGTCAATTTGTTGCTTGTCAAATGACGGCAGCACGATATACAGTCAGTACATTAACTATTGGTGCAGCAACCTTTGATTTAAAAGCAAAAGGTCGAGTGATGCAATTTGATGGCTGGACACGTATTCACCCCCAATTATCAAAAGGTGATGATAAACACCTGCCAGACCTTTCTGTTGGCGAGGTGCTTACCCTTGAAAAGCTTAATCCATCTCAACACTTTACTAAACCACCCGCACGTTTTGGCGAAGCTTCGCTTGTTAAAGAGTTAGAAAAACGCTCTATAGGTCGACCTTCAACGTATGCTTCAATCATTTCTACCATTCAAGACCGTGGTTATGTTCGATTAGATAAAAAACGCTTTTACGCTGAAAAAATGGGTGAAATTGTTACTGATAGCTTATCTGCAAGTTTTGAAAAGTTAATGAGTTACGATTTTACTGCCAATATGGAGCAAGAGCTTGATGAAGTCGCTGGTGGTAAAACAAACTGGAAAGATGTATTAAATAACTTTTACAGTAATTTTACTAAGCAATTAAGCTTAGCCGACATGCCTACCGAAGAAGGCGGTATGCGTAACAATGAACCCGTACTTACTGATATTGAATGCCCAACATGTCAACGTAAAATGGGCATAAGAACGGCTTCTACTGGTGTTTTCTTGGGGTGCTCTGGTTATGCTTTACCTCCTAAAGAACGTTGCACAACAACAATGAATCTTATTGCTGGAGAAGAAGCGGTTAGCGTGTTAGCCGAAGATCAAGAAACCGATGCTTTACGTGCCATGCATCGCTGTGACAAGTGTAATACAGCAATGGATAGCTACCTTATTGACGAAACACGTAAGTTACATGTTTGTGGTAACAACCCAGTATGTGATGGTATTGAAGTTGAAAAGGGCGAGTTTAAAATTAAGGGTTATGAAGGACCCATTTTAGAATGTGATCGTTGTGAATCTGAAATGGAACTTAAATCAGGTCGATTTGGTAAATATTTTGATTGTACCAATAGTGAATGTAAAAATACCCGCAAGCTACTAGCAAGCGGAGAAGCTGCTCCACCTAAAGAAGATCCTGTGCAATTGCCTGAACTACCTTGCGAAAAATCAGATGCTCATTTTGTTTTAAGAGATGGTGCAGCAGGTATATTTTTAGCAGCGAATACTTTTCCTAAATCTCGTGAGACACGAGCTCCAAAAGTGGAAGAGTTATTAAGGTTTAGGGATAGAATATCATCTAAGTTTTATTACCTTGCCGACGCGCCAGTTAAAGATCCTGATGATAATTTATCTGTTGTACGGTTTAGCCGTAAAACTAAAGAGCAGTATGTAATGACTGAGGTTGAAGGTAAAGCTACAGGTTGGACTGCAAAATACATTGATGGTAAATGGGTTGAAGAGGCTAAAAAGAAAGTAGTAAAAGCTAAGGCAAAGCCTAAAGCTAAACCAAAAGCCAAGAAAACAGCTAAAGCGTAATTCTGATCGTTAATTTAACGGATGAACAATTTATAGTATTAAAAATTTATGAACTAAAAAGCGCCTAAATGGCGTTTTTTTTGCTGAGAAAAGTTTTTAAGTGTTTGTAATATTTGTTTACAACTAATGATTATATTGTTAACTTTTTTTAATAGATTATGTACACATTAGAATTAAGTCACCAATAATTAGTATAACTTATGCGAAAAAAACCACGTTTAGATGTTTATTGCAGCGCTAAGCTTGTTAATATATAAAACGTTAGCTTTTAGCTAGGTTCAAAATTAGCTTTTAGCTAGGTTCAAAATTTATACAATAATTTGCTGTTAATATTTTAATAGCATGAAGTTTTTATTGAATCTAAAAGTTTACTTCTAAAAGTATATTTTTAGGGATTAAGAATAACTTAATTATTGTAACCAGCCTGTAAACGGTAGATTGTAAAGTATTTTGATCCTAAGTAAGTTAACTTTCTTAGTGCTATTTTTGACTTGATTTTGATCACATTTTAAATATATTAGTGGTATTTGAAGTGTAATTTTTACGAAATTTAAGCCAACTTAATTGATATAGTGCTTTATTAAAATTTTTAGACTAAATTTAAATTTATTACTAGCTTATAAATCTTTAGTGGATCTCGAATTAAAAAAGGAAATAAAAATGTTAATATTAACGCGCCGTGTAGGTGAAACTCTTATGATTGGTGATGAAGTTACCGTGACTGTTTTAGGAGTAAAAGGTAATCAAGTTAGAATAGGTGTTAATGCACCCAAAGAAATCTCAGTACATCGAGAAGAAATTTACATGAGAATTCAATCTGAAAAAGGCAATATTGAGCCAACAGAGAGTTAATTGTAAACTACCTTTAAAGCCGACAATAGTCGGCTTTTTGATTATTTATGTTTGAAAATTAGTCGTCTTGCCTGAAATCTCATCAAACAGTAAAAAATCTATAAAAAAAGTTTGACTTATTTTTTATATCCATTAGTATTCGCAGCCATTGGAGAGGTGGCCGAGTGGCCGAAGGCGCTCCCCTGCTAAGGGAGTATCTGGTTTATCCCGGATCGAGGGTTCGAATCCCTCCCTCTCCGCCATTATTTTATTAATGGTTGTGATGTAAAATATCTTTAAACTAGATACCAAACAAGTTTAATAAGGACGCGTAGCTCAGCTGGATAGAGTACCTGGCTACGAACCAGGCGGTCGCAGGTTCGACTCCTGCCGCGTCCGCCACATAAAATTAACCAGTCATCAGACTGGTTTTTTTTCGCCATTTTTTAGTGCTAACTGCTTATAACCTGAATTATACTTGCTACTAATCAAGCCCCCACTGAAACCTTTATCTTGAATTGTAACGGGTATAAATTGTTACTCAATTTGTTGAATATATTGTTTATGAATTTTTATTCAACATACTGATTAATTTTTCATTTTAATTTATTAATTTTTGAATCAAAATTTACCTGCTCTAAAGATAGTCCAAAGGTTAATCCCGTTTATTTTTAACTATTATAAAATTATCTTTTTATACAATATTCTGAATAAATATCAAAAATAATGAATATTAGGGTTTTAGGACTATTGACTAACTATTATTTTTCTGAAAAGAGAAAAAACAGTTTGTTTTTACTTATTGGAGTCATTATTCTAATTGCCATATAGAGTGATCTAAGGTTCTAAAATGGAACAATTAAACGAATTATTTATTGAAGCAGGCACATTAATGCTTGCAGGTATGGTTTTTGTTTTTGTTTTTTTGGGTTTATTAGTTGTTTTTATTAACATCGTATTAGCCAAATTAGCAATTAAATTTCCAGACCCTAAACCTCAAATTAAACCATCGAGAGCCATTAAAGCTTCGAATAAGTCTACGGGCAGTGTTTCACCAAGTGTAGTTGCGGCTATTTCTTCGGCTGTTGCAAAGTATCGTAGTCAACATAATTAAATAGGAGCTTTCTCATGACAAAGCCATTAGGTATTACCGAAGTAGTCCTTCGTGACGGTCATCAATCACTATTAGCGACACGATTACGCCTTGAAGATATGTTACCCATTGCATCAACATTGGATGAGATAGGTTATTGGTCTATTGAGTCTTGGGGTGGAGCAACATTTGACTCATGTATTCGTTATTTAGGTGAAGATCCTTGGGAACGTATTCGTGCACTAAAAAAAGCCATGCCAAAAACTAAGCAGCAAATGTTATTTCGTGGTCAAAATATTTTAGGGTATCGCCACTACGCAGATGATGTAGTAGAAAAATTTGTAGAGCGTGCACATGTTAACGGCGTAGACGTTTTTCGTATTTTTGATGCCATGAATGATGTGAGAAACCTTGAAACATCAATTAAAGCCGCGGTTAAAGTTGGTGCTCATGCGCAAGGTACACTGAGCTACACAGAAAGCCCAGTGCACACGCTTGAAGGCTGGCTGACCATGGCTAAAAAATTAGAAGATATGGGCGCGCATTCTTTATGTATTAAAGATATGTCAGGGTTACTTAAGCCTTACTTTGCTGCTGAGCTTATTGGTAAATTAAAAGAAACTGTAGCCTTACCTATCTCGTTGCATTGTCATGCTACTACCGGTTTAAGTGTTGCAACCCACATGAAAGCTATTGATGCTGATATTGATGTAATTGATACTTCAATTTCATCTATGAGCCAAACCTATGGACACTCCCCAACAGAAACTATTGCTTCAATAGTTGAAGGTACTAAACGTGATACCGGGCTTGATGTTGTTAAGATGGCTGAGGTTGCCGCTTATTTTAGAGGTGTACGCGAAAAATACGCTAAATTTGAAGGTAGCTTAAAAGGTGTTGATGCTCGTATTTTGCTAGCTCAAGTGCCTGGTGGCATGCTAACAAATATGGAAAGCCAATTAAAAGAGCAAGGCGCTTCAGACAAATTTGATGAAGTTCTAAAAGAAATTCCTCGCGTACGCAAAGAGCTAGGTAATATTCCATTAGTAACGCCTACTTCTCAAATTGTAGGCACCCAAGCGGTATTAAATGTTTTAACCGGTGAGCGTTATAAATCAATTACAAAAGAAACTGCTGGTATTTTAAAAGGTGAATACGGCGCAACTGCATCTCCTGTTGATGCTAAGTTACAAGCTCGAGTATTAGATGGTGCAGAGGCCATTACCTGCCGTCCGGCTGATTTACTTACTCCTGAATTAGATAACTTATCGGTTGAGTTAACAAATTTAGCAAAAGAAAAATCAATTACATTAGCTGGTGATTTGATTGATGATGTATTAACTTATGCATTATTCCCACAAATTGGTTTGAAGTTTTTAGAAAATCGTAACAATCCTTCTGCATTTGAGCCGGTTCCAACAAAAGAATCTAACAAATCCACCTCTGAAACTAAAACAAATACAGCCACTGAAAACTATGCTATCAGTGTTGATGGTAAGGTGTATGAAGTAGTGGTTGCTCCAAGTGGTAGCCTTGAGAGCATATCTCATGCCCCAGGTGGAGAAATGCTTAAACAATCAACTTCGGTTAATGCCGCAGAAACCTTAAATGCACCTTTAGCAGGAAACGTATTTAAAGTTTTAGTGAGTGAAGGAGATACCGTAGAGGCTGGCGAGGTTGTGATAGTTATGGAAGCCATGAAGATGGAAACCGAAATTCGAGCCGTAAGCGCAGGCGAAATTGTCGCAATACACGTTAAAGAGGGTGACTCTGTAACAGTTGGCGACACCTTACTTAGCTTAACATAGGTGAACTAATGGAAGCTTTACATACATTATGGTTATCTACAGGTTTAGCTAACTTTGAAATTAGCCAAGTAGTAATGATGTTGGTAGGTTGTGGCTTGTTATATTTAGCCATTGCTCGAAACTTCGAACCTTTATTGCTACTTCCTATGGGCTTTGGTGCAATATTAACTAATATCCCTATTTCAGGGTTCTCTGAAGTAGGTGGCTTACTCCACTACATTTACTATGCAGGTATTGATACGGGGATATTCCCACTTATTATCTTTATGGGTGTAGGTGCCATGACCGACTTTGGGGCGCTTATAGCTAACCCTAAAATGTTGTTTTTGGGTGCCGCAGCTCAGTTCGGTATTTTTGCTACACTGTTTGGTGCTATAGCTTTAAATGCTGTTCCAGGTATTGAATTTACTTTAAAAGACGCTTCTGCAATTGCTATTATTGGTGGTGCAGATGGTCCAACGGCTATATTTTTAGCCTCTAAACTTGCCCCTGAATTATTAGGTGCAATAGCTGTAGCAGCATACTCTTACATGGCACTTGTTCCTATTATTCAGCCACCGATCATGCGTGCGTTAACTAGTGTTGAAGAACGTAAGATCGAAATGGCACAATTACGTCACGTGACTAAAATAGAAAAAATTATTTTTCCTTTAGGTGTATTACTCATGGCAATTTTCTTTTTACCGTCAGCTACCCCATTAGTAGGGATGTTCTGTTTAGGTAATTTGATGCGTGAGTCTGGTGTGGTTGAACGTTTAAGCAGTACAGCCCAAAATGAACTTATTAACATTACCACTATATTTTTAGGTTTAGGTGTTGGTTCTAAATTAAGTGCAGAGGCTTTCTTAAATGTTGAAACCTTAGGTATTTTAGGGTTAGGTGCAGTAGCGTTTTCAATTGGTACCGCCTCAGGCGTTTTAATGGCTAAGTTTATGAATAAAGTCAGTAAAGACCCTATCAATCCACTAATAGGTGCAGCAGGAGTTTCTGCTGTGCCTATGGCTGCTCGTGTTGCTAATAAAGTAGGTCTAGAAGCTAATCCCCATAATTTCTTATTAATGCATGCTATGGGGCCTAATGTTGCGGGTGTATTAGGTTCTGCTGTAGCAGCAGGTATTTTATTAGCGCTAGTTGGCTAACTTATATAAATTAAACCTTATTTAAGGAGAGTATCCTTAAAAGTAAAAAGCGCAAATATGACTGTTTGCGCTTTTTTTTGTAAAAATAATAGAATATTGTGTGAGACTTTTAAAAATTTAACGGTCATTATTTAACAAAGAGTTGCTTAGCAAAAAATTATTTAAAAGTACCATCACTAAGGCTGGAGTTTATAGTTTTTCCATTGTTCGTCTTGTTTTTCAAAGCATACCCTGTCATGAAGTCTACTCGCTCTACCTTGCCAAAACTCTATATAAGAGGGTTTTACATTCCAGCCTCCCCAAAACTCTGGGTAAGGTATTTTATTTAATGAAGCAAATTTTTGTTGGTAATAAGCCTCTCGTTCTTTAAGCTCGTTAGGAGACGATAATTTTGTACTTTGTTTAGAAGCCCAAGCACCAATTTGACTACCACGGTCTCTACTATGAAAATATTTTTGAGATTGCTCAGTAGGTGTTTTAGTCACTTCGCCCTCAATTCTTATTTGCCTTTGTAATACATTCCAGTGAAATAAAAGTGAAATTTTATTATTTGCCATTAACTCTTGGCTTTTACTGCTGGTGTAATTTGTGTAAAAAATAAAGCCATTAGGATTATATTCTTTAAGTAATACCATACGAGAACGAGGTTGCCCATGTTGATCACAAGTACTAATACACATTGATTCAGGTAATAGTACCCCTGATTTTTTTGCGTCTTTAAACCAATGCTCAAATAAAGTAAAAGGATCCGTATCGGGTAAAATATCAGCCAATGGTAAAGCAACGCCTTGACCAAAAGTTAATAAGCATTTTGTTTTTTCAATAAAGTTCATTTAATCTTCAATTTACCTAATAGTATTTAAATATTTTATCAGTTTTAAAGTTAAGAGTGTGAGTGATTATAGTGGCTAAAATAAGAAGGGTGCTGGCTGATTAGAGTAAAGAAGTAAAATAAGGGGCTTAATATTTTACAGCTCCCAATCATCACTATCATCTAAAAGTTCTTTTAAACGTTTTCTTTCTAAAGCATCTTCAATGCGCTGCCTAATCTTACTGTTGCGTTCAGCCTTATCGCCTTTGGCTAAAAAGTCATCGTAATCTTTTTCATCGCTTACATCATTAACATCGCTAATTATTTCGTCACACATAAAAAATCCTACACTCTACGTTAATGTAAGTTTTAAAATTAATAAAAAAAGTATAACTTTTAAAAATGGATTTTCAATAAATTATTTATGTTTGTTTAGATATTTTTCATTGCTTGATAAACTGCTGTTTGATTTTATCAAGCAGATCATCAATAAATGAATTCAGCGAGTTTTATACAACATATAACACAGCTTTCAATTAACGCCTTAAAACGCTTTAACAGGCAAATAGTTGTATTGCAAGGTCGTGAAGAGTGGGCAAACTCATTATTAATGCAAGTAAAATCTGCGTCACTAAAAAACAATTCATTAAATCAAAAAAAAGCCCCGCAAGTTGAAGGGAATAACACCACCCGAAAATGGCTCATTTATCGCGATAGCTCTTTCAATACGAATACTGACAGCCAAAAAGTTTATGATATTAATTTATGTGAAAAACTTTCAGGTAATGTTGATAAACAAACTTATAAATATGTTCTTGGCAGTGAGAGTGATTTTGTTGTTTTTTATCACGACCAACTTAATAGTGATGCGCTGGCTGCGTTATCAGGAACAATAGTGGCAGGTGGGTTGCTTTTTATTGTTTTACCAACAAATGTAGCATCGTCTGCTTTTGTTCAGCAAAGCCAGTTTATACAGCGTTTAGTGACTAAATTATTAAGTGATCCAGCAGTTCAATTTATTAAAGAAAGCTCTGCATTGATTGTTGAACAAAAAAAAGAAGAGAAGGAAGAGGTTAGTTACTCAGTACATGATAAGTTAAAAAAAAGTTCATCAGCTAATACCTATCAGTTAGACCAACTAGGGACTTTGGGTATGCTGAGCGCTAAACGTTTAGAATTAAACTGTTTAACGAAAGAACAATTAAGTGCGGTAAAAGAGATTAAAAAAGTGGCGCAGGGCCGCAGAGATAGACCACTTATATTAACCGCTGATAGAGGCCGAGGTAAATCTTCCGCTTTAGCTATCGCTTGTGCTGATTTATTGCAAACCGCTTCATCAGAAATAAACATTGCTGTGACAGCGTCGCACCGACAATCATTAACCGTTTTTTTTAAGCAACTACAAACGAGCTTGGCTAATTATAGCTCACCAGATGCTCGATATAATACTCAGGAGCAATCTAGAAATCATAAGAAAAAAAAATTTCTTGAAAGTTCTGAACTAACTATAAAACACACACATAACTCTGATAATAAATTATTGAAAACGGATTTAATCATTCACAAACATAGTTGTGTTAAATTTATATCTTTAGACGAGCTTATTCGACATAAAACCACCTTTAATTTAGTCATTGTGGATGAAGCAGCTTCAATTCCGTTAAATTTATTAACTAAGCTGTTAACGCAATATCATCGGCTTATTTTTGCTACAACCGTACACGGTTATGAAGGTGCAGGAAGAAGTTTTACCTTAAAGTTTACAAAGCATATTGCGCGTAAATACCCTAACAGTAAAACCTTAACCATTAATCAGCCAATAAGATGGGCTGAAAATGATCCAGTCGAATTATTTATTAACGACTTATGTTTATTAAATGCTCGGTTACCAACATTATCACCAGAATTGTCTCAAGCGCTTGAGCAAAGAAAATTAAACCGCCTATTGTTTGATTTTGAAGTGGTTAGCGTTGAAAAGCTACGTTCAAACGAAGTACTTTTACAGCAGGTTTTTGCGGTTTTAATCACAGCACACTATCAAACAAGCCCTAATGATTTACAGCTGTTATTGGATAATGCCAAGATAACCTTAGCAACACTATCGCATCAAAAAGAGTTAGTTGGTGTTGCACTTTTATTAAATGAAGGTTGCATTAACGACACTGATGTAGCGCATAATAAAGTACAACTAATATCTTTAATTCAAACCAATCAGCGTCGTTTAAAAGATCAATTTATTCCTCAATCCCTATTATCACATTGCGGGCAAGAAAAAAGCTTTGACTACTCTTATTTACGAATAATGCGTATAGCTATTGTACCTGAACTACAAAACCAAGGTTTAGGAGGTATATTTTTGGATCATATTGAACAACATGCTCAACGCCAATCAATTGATTTTATCGGTACAAGTTTTGGTGTGAATCAACAATTACTTAATTTTTGGCAACAGCATTCTTATAAAATAGCACGTATTGGTTTTACTAAAGACAAAGCCAGTGGCGAGCACTCAGCATTAATGTTAAAGCCAGTAAATTATTCATCACAATCATTTTATACACCTCAAAAAAACACATTACAAAAAAGTTTTATTAATAATATTGAGCAAGCTTTTTATCAAAGTTTCGACTACTTATTAGCCGAGCAATATAATGCGTTAGACGCAAAGTTAGTGTGGCAAATTATGAATTATTGTCCAGCAGCATACTTACCTGTTTTACAGGCGATTGATCGCCAAGCAGTAGAAGATTTTTACACAAAAAAAAGGCAATACAGTGTTTGTGTGTATCATTTACACAAATGGTTACAGCATCAAATGCAAAAACCATTCAATAAAAATATGGCACCAGTTATTAATAAAATTTTTCAGAGAAAAGATATTGCTAGCATAAATCAGCTATATGGCTATACCGGTAAAAAAGCATTTAATACAGCTTTAATCCATTTTGTTCAAGAATATAGTTAATGATCCACTTATCAATAAAATAATTTAATAGATCTGGTTGACTCTACACCTAATTATAAAACGGTATTTAGCAGTAAACACATAGTGGTAAACACTTAGCAGGACTCACTCAGTGGTAAATAGACACTAGGGAAATTTATGCAGGAAGTAATAAAAGTTGAAAATTTAATAAAGCAATATGGTGATATGAATGCCATAGACGATGTTAGTTTTTCAATAACAAAAGGCAGTTGTTTTGGTTTGTTAGGTCCTAATGGCGCAGGAAAAACCACGACAATTGAAATAATGGAAGGAATGATCCCTGCCACAAAAGGTCGTGTGCTTTATTACGGCAAGCCGGTAGATCCTTCTATTTCTCAACAAATAGGTATTCAGTTTCAAAATACAGCGCTACAAGATTTTTTAACAGTAAAAGAAACCTTAAATTTGTTTTCGGCATTTTATGATAAAACTATCATCCAAGAAAAACTGATCGCTTTATGTGATTTAAGTGAATTTTTAAATACAAATAATCGACTACTTTCAGGTGGTCAAAAGCAACGAATGTTGTTAGCACTCGCCTTAATAAATGATCCTGAAATCATTTTTCTTGATGAACCTACTACCGGTTTAGATCCACAAGCCAGACGTAACTTTTGGCAATTGATTGAGAATATAAAAGCGCAAGATAAAACCGTAATCCTTACCACACATTATATGGACGAAGCGGAGCAACTTTGCGACGACATTGTTATAATGGACCACGGTAAAATTATAGCCTCAGGCACACCTGAAAACTTACTTGAAGAACATTTTGATAGTATTTTTATTTATTTGCCATTAAATCAACTCAATCCAATACTCATTCAACAATTTAACGCTCAAGTGCAGGGCGACAGAGTAGAAATAACTACCCAGCAAGTTGAAAAAACTCTTACACAGTTAATTAAAAATAAAGTTTCATTAGCAGGATTGCATGTTAAATCAGCAAATTTAGATGACTTGTTTCTAAAACTAACGGGATATTCTTTAAGGAAATAATGAATGAATTTTAAGCGATTTATGGCGGTGGTTAAAGCCCGTAATCTTGAATTTTTTAGAGATAAATCTTCATTGGGCTGGAATGTTTTTTTTCCTGTGTTGATTTTGGCAAGCTTGTCGTTTGTATTTTCAGGAGATGGTCGAGGTCAATACAAAATAGGTGTGATTAATTTACCTGAAGTTAAATCATCTTTTATTGATACCAAACATATAGACTTTGTTGATTATAAAAGTATTACCTTGGCTAAGAAAAAGCTTGAACACCACGCGATAGATTTATTAATTGATTTTAAGGAAAAAAGATACTGGGTTAATGAAGCGGCACCTAATAGTTATTTAGCTGAAAAAATTTTTCAAAGTGAACAATTTACCTACCAACGTCTAATCACACAAGGAAAACCTATTCGATATGTTGATTGGGTTTTACCCGGAGTATTAGGCATGAATATGATGTTTAGTTGCTTATTTGGCGTTGGCTACGTCATTGTGCGTTATAGAAAAAATTCTGTACTTAAACGTTTAAAAGCAACTCCATTATCGGCATTTGAGTTTGTAACTGCTCAACTGGTTTCACGTTTGTTTATTGTGATGTCGATGTCGAGCTTAGTTTATATTGGCTGTAACATTTTTTTCGACTTTTATATGTTAGGCAGCTACATTGATTTGTTCGTTATTGGCTTATTAGGTGCTTTTAGTTTAATTACCCTAGGACTTTTAGTTGCAAGTCGAAGTAAAAGTGAAGAGCTAATTGGAGGCTTATTAAACCTAACGACTTGGCCTATGATGATATTATCAGGCGTGTGGTTTAGTTTAGAAGGAGCGCCAAATGTTATTCAAAATTTTGCAAATTTTTTGCCTTTAACTCATTTGGTTGCAGGTGCACGAAAAATTATAACCGAAGGCGCCAGTTTAGCCGATATTAGTTTTCATTTATGGTGTTTGGTAGCGATGAGCACACTCTTTTTAGTATTAGGTTCTTATTTATTTAGTTGGAATACAGAGCGTTAACATGAATAGCGTTAACATGAACTGGCTTTATATGTAGTGTGCTTCTAAAAAAAGTGTGTTTTAAAAGTGTGTTTTAAAAGTGTGTTTTAAAAGTAGATTTTAAAAGTACATTTTAAGAATTAGCTTTATTAATAAAGACTTGCAGGCTTAACTATAAACGTTATTTAATACTCATAAATAACGTTTATAGTTATCAATATATTAAGCTAAAGCTTTAGCCACTAATTCACTTAGGTGATCTGGCAAAGTTAATTTTAAAGCAATACCGTGGGCTTTCTCCGACATCTTGCCCCAGGTAAGTTGTAATATGCGGATAATTTTTTCTTCGCTATGTTTAGCAGCAAACTCGTCAAAATAATGTTGTAAAAATACTAAACAGGCAACATCTTCTAAGGTTTGCGTATCAGGGTTAGATTTTAATTTTTCTTTGCGTATTAACTTAGCTGTAGTTTCGGAATCTTCTTCAGAGTAGCCTTTTGTAAGCATAATACTTTTAGTTAGCTCCGCATGAAACCTACCTTGAGCAATACGCCATTTAAAATATCCTTTTTTGCCTTCATCAAATTCAGTACGCTTTAAATGCCAACGTTTAATATGTTGAGCTCGAACCGCTATTTGCAATAATTCATTAGCATCAGACCAATATTTATTAATACAGTCACTCATGTACTGACCATATAACCATTCATTAGGTTTTGCATTACCATTAATTATTGTTGTATTAGGATCTTCATTATTAATAGCGTCAATCGCGTCAAAAACAGCGTTAAGTTGTGCAGTAGTCATGAATAAACTCAAAAATATAAAAAATATAGTTTAACTTCTTCTTCAATATTTGCCACTAATAATTAAGTTAACCTTACTTCTAAAACTATTCATTTTATTACAAATCATGTATACCCGTTACCGTTTAATATGCAGGTTTTAGTGAGAACTAAAAATAATTTAAGCACAGATTTTAAGTCCAGACGAAATCTAAGTTCTATATCCATGGTGAACCTAACTAAATTTAATAACAACGCATAAATTGTTTTTAGCCCCATCGAAGAAGCGCTTGAACGCTTATTCTTTTAAAAATAATTTCGTCGTTAATGCTTTTTACAAGGGAGCTATAATTACAACATAGCATTGCAACATAGTACTGCCTTGAATTATTTACTATAAACTTTTACGCTCGCGCGCTATTAAACGAGCATCTTGATTGGTAGCGGGTATATGTAATAAAACTTAAAATTATTTACCATCGAGCTTAAATTTAAACCTAACGCAAACCTAAGCTAAACATAATTTAAACCTGATTTAAAACAGCTTATAACCAACATTAATATCATCATTGATCTTAATTTTACCAAACTAAGTGCAAATAAAAGTGTTACTTATTAAAAAGTTCTTTGCGAATTTTCTTAAATAACGACACAATAAGCGTTATGAATACCATACTACGAAAACTTTCAGATAATGTAATCCTATCAATGATACTTATTTTATTGGTGGGGTTTTTGTTGTCGGGCTGCCAGCCTTCCAATCAAACATCGGGTTTACAACGAATTTTAGATCGTGGTTATGTAACCGTAGGCACGTTATATGGACCTACTAGTTATTATATTGAAGCCGAAGGACCAACCGGTTTTGAATATGAACTCGCCCAAAAATATGCTAACTACCTAGGTGTAGATTTGGTTATTGTACCTGCTTATCATATAGATGATTTACTACCAAAAGTTAACTCAGGCGATGTCGATTTTTTAGCGGCAGGTGTTGCGGTAACCGCAAAACTACTTGCCCAATACAACGTTGCACCAAGCTATAATAATGTCAGTCAAAAGCTGGTATTTAAGCAAGGTAAAATAAGGCCTCGAAGCCTCGATGCTTTAACGGGTAAATTTGTAGTTACTGCAAGAACAAATCATGCTGAAAACTTAGCTAAATTAAAACGTACCAACGACTCTTTAACCTGGGAAGAAAGTTCAGAACTTGACGCTGAAGAGCTTTTGATAAAAGTACTAGAAGAAGAAATAGATTATACCGTTATAGATAGCAACTCACTAGCATTAAGCCGACGCTACTATCCCGAAATTAGCATTGGTTTTACCATCAAACAAGAAGAGAAATTAGCTTGGCTTGTTAGTAAACATAGCGATACTTCTATTTTAGCAAGCCTCGTTGAGTTTTTTGGACAAGTACATCATGACGGTACTTTATTAGCACTGGACGATAGATATTACGGACATATTGAGCAGTTTGACTATGTAGATACTCGAATGTTTATTAAAGCCATAAAAGATAAGCTTCCTAAATATCAGCCTATTTTTGAAAAATATGGTCAAGATGTTGATTGGAAACTTTTAGCTGCCATCAGTTATCAAGAGTCGCATTGGGATCCAAACGCACGTTCGCATACCGGAGTTAGAGGTATGATGATGTTGACCTTGCCTACAGCCAAGCAAATGGGAATTAAAAGTCGCCTTGATGTAGAGCAAAGTATTAGAGGCGGTGCTAAATACATTAAACGAATGATTGATCGTATGCCTGATAGAATTCCCTACCCAGATCGCTTATGGTTTGCTTTAGCATCATACAATGTTGGCTTTGGACATTTAAATGATGCGCGTATTATTACTGAGCAACAAGGGGGAGATCCCGATCGTTGGGTTGAAGTTAAATCACGTTTACCTTTATTAAAACAAAAAAAATATTATAAAAAAACGCGATATGGCTACGCTCGTGGTGATGAGCCAGTAAATTATGTAGAAAACATTCGCCGTTACTACGACACTTTAGAATGGATGGATCAACAAACTATTGATGAAGAAGATATAGCCGTTGAAGAAATACAGATAGATAACGCCAAACCTATTCTAGAGCAAGCTAAAGCAGAGCAAGCTAAAGCAGAACAAGCTAAAGCTGAGCAAGCCAAAGCAGAGCAAGCCAAAGCAGAGCAAGCCAAAGCAGAGCAAGCCAAAGCAGAGCAAGTCAAAGCTGAACAAGCTAAAGCAGAACAAGCTAAAGCAGAGCAAGCTAAAGCAGAGCAAGCTAAAGCAGAACAAGCTAAAGCTGAACAAGCTAAAGCTGAACAAGCTGAAGCAGAACAAGCTGAAGCAGAACAGGCTAAAGCAGAGCAAGCTAAAGCAGAGCAAGCTAAAACCAGTTTAGTTAAACCTCAAATTAATAAAGCTAAACCAGATAAAAGTAACGAAGTTGAGTCAGTAAGCAATAACGAGAAAGTTAATGTCGTTATTCCGCCTCAATAGTCATTCATAAATTTTTAATATTTTACGGGTATAAATAAGATAAATATTTCTCCTGTCATATTTTTTTCATATTAGCTCTGCATAATGGCTTTTTAACAGGAGAGATAAAAATGCCATCTAATACAAGAAAACGTTTAGTAAGCTGCCAAAGAAGAAGGCAGTTAAACCGTCAAAAAAGTAAAACTATAGGCCGTCGTCAATCACAATTTTTACAAGAAGCTATTCACTTCTGTGAAAAACATGCTTAGGTTTTACTGCTTAAGTTTTATTTCTTAAGCTTTATTACCTAGGTATATAATTTAAATTTAGTGTATCGATACTATTATTCACCTAAACCTCAAAAAACCTCAAACCTCAAACCGTAAACCTCAAGCCTAGCCCACACAAACACACAGCAATTTTTAGTGTTTCTCCTATATTCCCGTCAACGTAAATACAGTTAAATGGGCTAACGCCAAATAAAGTCGTAACGCTTTTTATCACCAAACATTAACTTATACCCGTTACCATTCAAAATGCAGGTTTCAGTGGGAACTAAAAACAATTTAAGCACAGATTTCAAGTTCCAGACGAAATCTAAGTACAGACATCCATGTATGCAAGGCATTAAGTTTATGTCATGGTTA
>ENA-ORXM01002659-ORXM01002659.1-marine-metagenome-genome-assembly--contig:-NODE-2659-length-20005-cov-31.669109_pt1 | contig 20005 bp, 14 predicted proteins | sample MGYA00237867_ERZ511480 | MGnify/ENA primary metagenome ERZ511480 (study PRJEB26309, sample SAMN06266103) | marine metagenome | isolation source: Algal blade | place: United Kingdom:Sidmouth, United...
TGAGTATTTTTAACGCAGAGATTGACTAATTCTATTATAATATAACCGACATTCTAATATTTAAATGGTATTAAAAGGCATTATGTTAAGCCGAAATTAAAAGCTCAGTTAATTGGTATTTCAAATGAAGTCAATAATCGAAATAAAAGTCTAAAGATTTCTTATTTAGATGGAAATTTTCCTTTTATAGATGGCTTTCCATTGCTGCCACATCTGAGCCATAATTATGGAAGAAAAGTAGATCTATCCTTTTTCTATACGAGTGGAGGAATAAGCGGAAATCTAAAGCCGTCTAATACCGGCTATGGAAAATTCGAAGGACCAAGAAATGATGAATTCAACCAAACTAAAGAATGTAAATCGAAAGGATCTTGGCATTATGATTACACAAAATTTCTCACATTAGGAGGGCGAAGTGATTTGAAATTCGACGCTAAATATACAAGAGAACTTATCAACTTAATCGCTGAAGAAAGACTAACTCAGAAAATCCTCATCGAGCCTCATCTTAAAAAAAGGATGCATCTTACAAATGGTAAAATAAGGTTTCAAGGATGTCATGCAGTGAGACATGACGATCATATACACTATCAGATAAGATAACAACAATAGGTCAACTTATCAGCAAGAAGACCTGTTACCTATCAGCTAACATCTTAAGTAATTCATCGCATTGTAGATAGCTTTGATCTATATCGATATATGTACCTGAAAGTTTTGATTCTAACCATTCTGCGAAGTATGTACTCTTCTTACTTTCCTTAGCGAAGTTTCTGATCTTTGTATAATCTTGAGCAAGATTAGCTTTGTGAGGTCTTGTCTTAGTGACGAGCTTAATGATCCTGTAATAAATTTCTGCAGTGGGAAGGCTATAGTCGAGAACTTTTGTAAGGTCATCAACTTCGAGATCTTCGATAGCAAAATATACATTAGAAGGCAGCTCTGACATCGGGAATATTGTCTTTCCAGTATTAGGATTCTGTAGCATACCATTGTTACTGTAACTTGGCACTTCATCTAAAGAATGTTCTTTAACCATCTCTAAAAAATCAGCGCCATCAATAATAAGTTGTCTTATAGAATCTAATTTATTTTTAGCTAATGTTCTATCGTATTCTGTAATATCGGGCTTAACTAAGATATGTCTCATGTGTATCTTATTACCTCTTCTTTCTATAAGCTCGAGGATGTGATAACCGAACCCAGTCTCTACAGGATCAGAGACTTCGCCAGGCTCTAATGTATATGCTACTGCTTCAAATTCTGGAACGAATGTACCTCTCTGCGCAAAACCTAAGTCACCACCTCTCCTTCCAGATCCCATATCATCAGAATATGTAACCGCTAATTCTGCAAAGTCCTCACCTTTCTCTACGATTCTTTTTCTGATATCTACAATTTTTCTCAGGGCAATAGCTTTCTGATCATTATTGATTTCTGGCTTGACGACGATCTCAGCAAGTTCTACTTCAGCACTCAGAAAAGGTATGCTATCTGGATGAATTGAATTATAGAATGCTTTCACTTCTTTAGGTGTGATATTAACTTCATTAATTATAGAGCCTTGCATACGTTGCACAAGCATCTGATTCCTTTCATCATCTCTTAGGTTCTCTTTCATCTGCTGGGGTGTCATGCTATATACCTCTTCGAAGAGTTCAGTATCCCCATTCATCTGTCCTAATACTCTGTCAACTTTAAACGTAAGACTCGCCTCTATTTCCTCCTCAGAGATTACGACACTGTCTAGTTTAGCTTGATTGATAATTAATTTTTGTCCTATGAGAGATTGTAGGATTTCGCATCTTAGATTTGGTCCAGGTGTCGTCTCGGCAGCAGTATAAGAATACTGTTGTTCTACATCTGACATCAGAATAGTCTCAGTACCCACTTTAGCGATGACTTTATCTATCACTAATTCTTGTTGGCCATACAGCGTATGACTCATTGAGCATATTATGATAAGAAAAGAAAGCTGCTTTAATTTTATTGTGATATTACTCATCTATGTTGTTTATGGATATATTTTTGTTTTTAATGCTTTGCTGAAAGAAAGCTTGTCTTTTGTCTCTTAAGATTTTCTCCGATCGCTCATGTAATATTCTGTTTTTGATATCCTCTTCCACATAGCTAACGGGAGCACTCTTGTTTGCCTTTATGGTTTCCAGAATTTTAACATAATATTTATTAGGAGCGACATCTAAGCTGTAGCTTTCTTCCTTGCTGAAGTTTATCTTATTGATCAGTTTTTTTGGTATTACACTTTGTATAGTGGAGTGAGGATACCATTTAGTATCATCGAGAAGAACAAGAGTATTGACATTAGATAGGTACTTTTTTATTGCTGGAAGATCTTCTGTCTGCCAGTAAGTAGAGAAGACATCATTGTCCATCGATGCAGGAATTTTTACATACAGTAGCCTACTTATTTTTTCTTTTAGTATAAAGTCATTGCTGTACTTAGAATAGAAGGTATCTATTTCTGCATCTGTTATTTCTGTATTAAGCTCTTCAGAAAGTATTTGATTTTCTAATTCATAGATGTAAAGTGACCGCTTATAAGCCTCTATTTTGTCTGATATCGCCTTATTGCTTTTGATCTGTTGTGTCGCTTTCTTATACATGATTCTGTCCATCAGCCAGCCATCAACATGTCGAGATATGATAAACTGAGAATCGGTTGCTGTCTCTGCTTGATCGAGTTGATCTGATAATTCTGAGATGAGCAATTCCTGACCATAAGCACTTGCTATTGCATCTGGATTATCAGATTTACTGACTTCACAAGAGCCTAAAAAAAAACTTACAGATAGAATCGTAATATATGGCGACAGTGGCATTACTCTATTTAGTAATTGATTTTAAAGATTTACTATTCACTGTGACTTTATACATTTCACTTAGTTCTTTTATCCACTCCATCTCTAATTTGTCTTGGTAGTCAGCGATGACATAGCCTCTTGCTTCAGAGAGTGACTTCTTGTTAGCTGGCTCCATACCTATATATTTGTAGAATACGACAGAAGGAGCGACGACCTCAGCTGGCGTAAGCGCATTCTTTTTTCTTTCGAGATCCACAATGGCTTTGTCGTCGACACTTAGTATTTCTACCTTATGAGTCATCTCGATGGTCTTATCGTTACTATACCTTTCTATAAATTTTTTATGATCTTTTTTCTTAGCATAGTTGTAAGCACTATCAGCTTTTTGTTTGTCATCAGCAGTTATTGTGTACTTATATACTTTAACACGTTCTGGCCACATGTAATTGTCAGAATGAGCTTCGTAGAATTTTTTGAGTCCGACGGTATCTTGTGATGCTTTATCCCACACCTCTTGTTTTGTAATTTCAAATAAGAGAATACCTTCTCTATATTCTTGCATCAATGCTTTGAAGTCAGGATACTTATTTTCCAGATTACTTTCTTCATACTCCATAACTTTATCTTTAACGAAATCTTCATACAATTCCATTGCAGCAGTCTCATAAGGCGTACTCTTACTATATTTTAATCTTTCTCGGATGTTAGTTTTAAGAAACTTGCTAAAGTTATTAAGCGTATATTCTTTATTTGCAAGTGTAAATAGAACTAAGTTATCGTCATATTCTGGCGCTTCCCATTTGTAAGTATAGAATTTTTCGTCCAGCGCAGTTGTCAATCTTTTGAGTGACATTTTATCATCACTGAAGCCAGCTTCTTTTTTTACATCTTCGATTAACTTTTCTTCAGCTATACTGAATCTATCACTTTTACTTATTCTAGTGCCTATTCTTTTTCTGAGTTTCTCTTCGTTAGAATCATCTCTTTTAGATATTCTCTTGATAATATGATAACCCAGCTTTGTTTCTATTGGCTTGGTAATATCGTTATCATTCTTAAGAGCAAATGCAGCATCTTCAAATGATGATTCATATTGATTAATTCCAAAAAATCCTAAGTAACCGCCATTGGACTTAGTTTTTAGATCATCAGAAAACTTAGCAGCGAAAGTCTCAAAACTTCGGCCTTCATGGATCATAGTGTATACGGAATCAGCCTCCATTTTTACTCCTTGAGTCAACTTTGGTGATTTCTCTTTTCTGAATAAAATATGAGCGATCTCCATCTGACCTCTTGATGATCTTTTATCAGTGACGAGAATGATGTGGTAACCCATCTTAGACTTGATAGGCTCTGAGAAACTACCGAGAGGAGTCTCATACATAGCGTTTTCAAAATTATAAAATCCATCAGGGAGTGGGGCTGTGTAGTAACCTAACTTACCACCTTTAAGTGCAGAGACTTTATCTTCTGATAATGTCTTGGCCATATCAGAGAATTGCTTGCCGTTGTTCTTTTTCAATTTGTCGTAGATGTCGTTGATTTTTTTGAGAGCAGCTGCTCTCTTTTCATCTGTCATTTTTCCTGCAGCAGAGACAAAGATGTGACTGACTTCTCTGTCTTCTTTCATTCTATCGACAACTTGCTGTATGAGGTTGTCAGATATTTCTTTGTCTTTAAGATAGGATTTAGCAAGTTGCTTTCTGTATCCTGCAAGTTCATCATTAAGAGCTTGTATAGTATCTAAGCCTATCGCTCTTGCTCTTTTGACTTTTAATTTAAATTTCTTGTAGAGACCGAGATATTCTTCGAGGCTCTTCTTAGAATAGTCTGCTTTATCTGCATTGTTCTTCTCGTAGATATACTTGAACTCAGATACATATACGGGATCATCGCCTACTGTGAACAGGACAGGATCACTCGACTGTGCAGATACGAAGGATAGATGCCATAGGCATATCAAAAAAAATACCATTCTCATAGAAATAAAAATTTTGTGCAAAAATAAAGAATTACCTCCAAAAAAGATGATTTATCACGACATAAGATTGACTTATAATTGATTGAATATCAATTAGTTGTAAATATATGTCCTTTTTACTCTTGGGGATATTCTTGTAAGAATTTCATATGATATTGTATTACAAGAATCAGCAAGATTCTCTACGGGGTTTTGAGAATCAAAGATTACCACTTTATCTCCTTCTCGGATAAGATTGTGGGCACTGATATCTATGATCGTTACGTCCATACAGATATTAGCGATAGTAGGACATTTGTGGCCATTTATTGTAACGGAAATATTACCGTTGCCAGCGCATCTCATGAGACCATCAGCATAACCTAAACCTATGATGGCTATCGTCATATCTTGCGCTGCTACTCCTGATCTGCTGTAACCTGTAGTTTCTCCTTTATTTAGTTTTTTGATTTGAAGAATTTTGGTTGATAGAGCATGTGCTTTCTGAAGTGTATAGTTTGGGTTGTCAGTAGTATCTATCCCGTAGAGACCTATACCTAATCTTACCATATCATAAGCACTTGCTGAGTGTCTCATAATACCTCCAGTATTGAGGATGTGTCTGATAGGTTTGTACTTTAGTTTTTCTGAGATTAGCTTATAGAGTATGTCAAATTTTAAAATTTGTTGTCGCGTAAAGGAATCATGTGTCTTAGCCTCACTTGCAGATAAATGTGTAAAAACTGATAAGACTTTAATATCTGTTGTGTCGTCCAGTGTGGCTACTAATTGGGCCATGTCATGATTTTCAAATCCCAGTCTATGCATTCCGGTATCTAACTTAATGTGTATACCAAGAGCTTTATTTTCTTTTCTGGATTGCTCAATGATTAGCTCTAATAATCTAAAAGAATAGATTTCTGGTTCGAGATTGTAATGCCATAATAATTCAAGATTTTTTTCTTGAACATTGAATACCATTATCGGAGTTGTGATTCCTGATTGTCTTATCTTGACAGCTTCATCTATGAGTGCTACTCCTAGATAATCGATACCTTTATCCGATAAGAAATGAGCCATAGGCACACTGCCGCTGCCATAGGCCTCGGCTTTAAGTACGGCCATCATCATGGTTTCTTTCGGTACTATAGATTTGAAAATTTTTAGATTATGAGCTATAGCATTATAATCTGTCTCTAAAATAGTCTCATGGACTTGCGAGGAAAGTTGCTCGTATATTTTTTCGAGTTGATGGTGGCGTGCACCTTTTATAAGAATACAGATATCGCTTAAGGACTGGAATGGATGATGCAGTAGACATTGTTCTGAGCTGTCATAGTAGACCATATTATCTATGCTAAATGCTCCCTTCGCTTCTTGGCTAAATCCTATACCTATGAGGTGCTTGATGTTTTTTTCTTGTATTAATGTTTTAAGTTGATTCCATATTTCTTGCCGTTGGCCCTGATCCATAAAGTCAGAAATGATCAACATTTTCTCTTTGCCTAATGCATGTTGATTCTGATATTCTAAGGCAAGTCTCAGTGATGCTATATCGAGAGAATAACTGTCATTAATGAGCAGACAATTATTTTTGCCTTCCCGTAATTCTAATCTATTATTGAGACTTTTAAATTGTGAGATCGCAGACTGTATAGAGTGGTTATCCCATCCAGAATATATAAGATAACTGATCACTGACATGCAGTTTTCTATAAGGTCATTCTGAGTGAATGGAAGATTGATTCTATAGTCTTGATTTTTATAATTTATCTTGAGATGAGTGTCTTGATTATCTTGCTTAGATTCTAAGATGTGTATGACAGAATCTTGATGCATTCCCCATGTTAGAAGTTGTGGTATATTAAGAGCTAGCGCTTCTTGATTTATAAGCTTATTATCTTTGTTGTAGATGAGTAATTCAGCATCAGAAAATAATTTCATTTTCTCCTGAATCTTCATTTCTATACTCTCGAATCCACCACTATGTGCATCGCCGATATTTGTAAATATTCCTATAGTAGGTTTGATGACATTTTGGAGATTAGCCATCTCTTTAGTTCGAGATATTCCGGCTTCTATTATAGCCAGCTCATGCTCTTCTTCCATCATGAGTACTGATAGTGCTACACCGAGTTGCGAGTTGTAGCTTTGAGGACTCTGTATTACTCTAAGTCTCTGTATTAGAGATTGGTAGAGCCATTCTTTGACGGTTGTCTTTCCATTGCTTCCAGTGATACCTATGACAGGATAGTTGAATTTTTGTCGATGGTATGCAGCTAATTTTTGTAGGGCTGTGAGGCAATCGTCTACCTTTATTATATGAACGTTATCAGACGGAGCAGGGGTGTAATCTTTTGCTACAATAATGGCTTTTATACCTTTGCTTATAGCATCAGAAATATAATCATGACCATCATTACTCTGACCTCTTAATGCTACGAATATAGAGGATGCACTATAGCTTATCTTACGCGTATCATATACGATATGTAATATGCTTATATCTTCAGATAACTGACTGATAATATCACCTTGTATAATTTCACTTATTTGTGATATAGTATACTTCATATGGTTAAGATATAGTGTTCTTTTATAAGCCTTGTATGGAATGTGTTATCATTATGTAAAGCTTACAATTTTCTACTTTTTAGACATTATTTATTTGCTATAAATCAAAGCCGATATCTGACCTATACGTCAAGCCATCAAAATGAACTTTAGAGATATTGTCTAATGACTTTGCTACAGCTTCTTTATGGTCTTTTCCTAAACTTGTAATGGCGATTACTCGTCCTCCGTTAGTCAATATATTAAGATCTGACATTTTGGTACCCGCATGGAATAGAAGACTCTCAGAAGCTTCTTTATCTATAGTTATGACTTTGTCTTTTGTGTAAGCTTCGGGATAACCTTGAGATACAAGCATTATCGTCGCAGCAGTCTGTGGATCTATGTCGACGTTAGTATCTGACAGATTGCCGTCATAGATACCTTCTATTATATCTACAAGATCTGAAGTGATTCTTGGTATGATCGCTTCCGTTTCTGGATCTCCTAATCGGCAATTATATTCTATGACATACGGCTCGTTATCTACACGGATAAGTCCGATAAATATGAAGCCTTTATAATCCAATTTTCTTGCTTGTAGACCTTTTATTGTAGGTTCTATAATTCTGGTTTTGACTTTTTCCATCATGACCTCATCTACGAATGGGACTGGAGATATGGCACCCATTCCGCCTGTATTCAACCCCGTGTCACCTTCACCTATTCTTTTGTAATCTTTCGCTACCGGTAAGAGAGCATACGAATGGCCGTCAGTAGCTACGAATACAGAAAACTCTAAGCCATCTAAGAAGTCTTCGACGACTACAGTCTTAGATGCATCGCCAAATTTTCCTGATAACATAGCACGGATTTCGGATTTGGCCTCTTCCTTATCATCCAGTATGAGTACGCCTTTTCCTGCTGCGAGACCATCCGCTTTGAGGACGATCCTACCATCAACGTCATCTATGTGAGAGAGGGCACTTTCTACAGAATCCGAAGTAAAGTCATATGATGCTGCTGTAGGAATATCAAATTCTGCCATGAATGCATTAGCAAATGACTTAGAACCTTCTAGTGTCGCAGCTGCCTGTGATGGACCGATGACTTTTACAATATGATCCATGAAATAATCATAGATTCCATTGACAAGGGGGGCTTCTGGTCCTACTATGAGATAGTCTATCTCAAGTCGATTGACGCTTTCTTTGATACTGTCAAAGTCTAAGATGTTCAATTTTAAATTTATAGCGACTTCTGATGTGCCTGCATTGCCTGGAGCAACGTATAGCCGCTGGCATTTAGGGCTTTGAGCAATCTTCCAAGCCAGTGCATGTTCTCTACCGCCACTTCCTAAGATAAGTATGTTATATAACATTGATTAATTACTTTATTAATGTGATTTTTAGTCTTTTAGATAGTTATATAAGCTATTGATTAGAAATATTTTACATATTATTAAAAAAATTAATATGAAAACCTATATAATTCATATCTTCACCCGCTAAAATACATTGATTTGATAGCATATTTAGACGGAAAGATAACTTATAAATCTCCAACTCACATTTTTGTTGATGTAGGAGGTGTCGCATATGATGTACAGATAAGTCTTTACAGCTTTGGATTATTAGAAAATCTGGATAGTGTTAAGATCTATACTCAGCTGATTATCAGGGATGATGCACATACAATCTATGGATTTATGACTCCTGATGAGAAAGATTTATTTATCAAGTTAGTATCAGTATCTGGCATAGGTCCTAATACAGCTCGTGTGATTCTATCATACATGACGCCGAAGGATACGTGCAATGCAATATTGACTGATAATGTAGCGGCATTTAAGAAGGTTAAAGGGGTAGGTCCTAAGACGGCACAGCGTATTATCCTTGATTTAAAGGACAAAATGCTTAAAAATGCACCTGAAATGGTGGATTTAACATCTTTCGCTGATCCTTCTATACGAGATGAAGCTATTGCTGCGTTAGTAGCCTTAGGATTCCAGAAAAATCAAATCATAAAGCAAGTTGATAAGGTTATTTCTCAAGATTCTAGTATAGATCAAGTAGAGACATTAATTAAGTCAACATTAAGACAGCTATCTTAGACAATATCGTGAGAATAAATCGTTTATATCAGAGTGTATTCCACACAAGGCAATATAGAATAGTAAGATTTAGTAAAGTAATGGCAAAATACCTTCGGATTTGCATAAGTCTATTGACTTTTGCAGTTACCATATACCAAGCAGATGTACAAGCAGGTGGCATAGTTTTACCTGGACCCATAGAGTTATCAAGACCTATTGATGCATGCGTATCTCAGGATACGATACCTGTCACAGAACGCTTCGGTGATCATATAACAGACGAGCAGTATAACCCGTTCGATATTCTCCCAGAAAATGTAGAGCAGACTGTAGAATACGATCTTGATTCAGATAGTTACATCATAACAGAAAAAATAGGTGACGAATATTATAGAGCACCTACATATATGTCATTCAATGAGTATATGGAATGGCGAGCCGCTAAGCAAGAACGAGACTATTTCGATAAGCTCAGTGGTGCAAGTTCCGAGTATAAAAGTGGCAGCGGAAAATTAGATCCACTATCAAAGATTAATATCGATCAAGGAATGGCAGATCGACTATTCGGTGGTAATGATATTACGATCGAGCCTCAAGGTAATATTGATCTTACGATAGGAGCTGATTATCAAGAAGTAAAAAATCCTAATATCAGTCTTAATCAGCAGAGACAAGGTCCTTTCTTGGATTTTGATATGGATATAAAAATGAATGTAGAAGGTAACATCGGAGACAAGATGAATCTTGGATTCAATTATGACACCAATGCAAGTTTTGATTTCGATAGAAAAATAAAATTAGCTTACGACAGTGAGCAGTTTACAGAAGATGATATTATAAAGAAAATAGAAGCGGGTAATGTCAGCCTTCCTCTAAGAAGTACATTGATACAAGGTGCACAGAGTTTATTTGGTCTTAAGACAGAATTACAATTCGGTCACTTAAGAATAACGGCGATAGCATCGCAGCAACAATCGCAGCAAGAACAGGTAGCGATACAGAATGGTTCTCAGGTACAACAGTTTGAGATAAGACCAGATCAATATGATGAGAACAGGCACTTCTTTATATCTCATTATCATAGAAATGTATATGAAGAAGCACTGTCTAATTTGCCTTACATCAAGAACAATTTCCGTATCTCTAATATAGAAGTATGGATATCTGATGATGATAGAAACTATCAGCAGAATCAGAGAACGATCGTTGCGATATCAGATATAGGAGAACCAGATCCTACAAAATTTTCTAATCCTAATGCTAATTATGGTATAGATGAAGCTGACCAAGATCGTAACAATTTTGATATTCAAGAAAGATTACTCCCTGAGAATAGCACTAACCTACTTTTCGATAGAATAATAAATAATCCTACTGCAGAGAGATCTGATAGTATTGTCTCAGTATTGAATAATCAATATAACTTAGATGAGGACAGAGATTTTGATAAATTCCTTGGTAGAAAATTATCTCCAGGAGAATATTCTTTTAATGCTGAGCTCGGTGTCTTATCATTAAATATCAGATTAAAGCCAGAACAATCACTCGGTATATCTTATGAGTATTTCTATACACTTAATTGTGATCAGATCTACAAAGTAGGAAGTAATACAGATGAGGGAAGTATATCTAACACTGATAGGGATGGCAATATTCAGACTGAAGGTATCATCTATACTAAGATGCTAAAGAGTACTAATCAGAGAGTATCTGATCCATTGTGGGATCTCATGATGAAAAATGTATATCCGCTTAGAAGTAATTCATTGGACCCATCTAATTTTGAGTTTGATGTATTCTATGAGAATGATGCAGATGGTTCTTTGACAAAGTTTATTCCATATCCGATTGCCGAAATAAGAAATACACCTTTACTTAATATTCTTGGTTTAGATAATCTCAACGAGAGAAACGATCCTCAACCAGATGGAATTTTTGACTTTGTACCTGGGGTGACAATAATACCTAGTAATGGAAGTATTATTTTTCCAGTTTTGGAACCTTTCGGTGCTAGATTAGATTCGTTCCTTACTCAAGCAGGGATGCCAGAGCGAGCAATTGATTCACTGACATTTCCAGAACTCTACGACACGACTGTAACCGCTGCCAGAGAACTACTCTCTAAGAATAAGTTTGTCATGGTAGGAAAATCTGAATCCAGCGTATCTTCAGAATACTCCCTCGGAGCATGGAATATACCTCAAGGTTCAGTAAGAGTCACAGCAGGTAGTCGACAGCTCCAAGAAGGTGCTGACTACGAAGTAGATTACTCTATAGGTCGAGTAAGAATAATAAACGAATCATTACTACAGCAAGGAATTCCTATTAATATATCGTATGAGGATAACTCAGCATTCAGCTTACAGCAGAAGACGATGCTTGGATTAAGAGCAGAGTATTCCTCCAGTGACAACTTTTATATTGGAGGTACAATATTGCGATTGTTCGAGAGGCCATTTACACAGAAAGTAAACTTAGGAGATGATCCTATCAACAATAGAATATATGGACTGGACATGGGGTTCAGTACAGAATCAGGATGGCTGACTAAGGCTGTAGATAAGTTGCCTTTCTACAGTACGAGTACGCCATCTAATATCAACTTTGCTGCAGAAGTAGCAGTGCTGAGACCGGGACACTCTGGAGCCATTAATGTCAATGATGAAGATGGTGGGATCACCCACTTAGATGACTTCGAGGGTGCAGTAAGTGGATTTCCGCTTGCCAGTCAGGCTAATAATCTGTGGGCATTAGCGAGTACGCCACCAAGTGCTGGGGATACTCAATTTCCAGAATCCGACGAATCTAATAGTCTTGAGTACGGCGCCAATAGAGCAAGATTGTCATGGTATGTATTCGATCAGTCATTAGTTTTTGCTCAGAATAGTCCTTCTAATATTAACTCATATACCCGTAACGTTCAGCAAGATGAGCTCTTTATGAGACAGATTCCTACAGGACTATTAGGTAATCTTCAGACTTTTGATTTGACATATTTTCCTGATGAGAGAGGACCTTATAATTTTGATCCACCGATTGGAACACCATTTTCTGAAGGGGCTGAGTATAATGAGCAGAGAGATAAAATACTATTGAATGATCCCGCTTCAAGATGGGCTGGAATAATGAGATATATGCCTAACAGTGACTTCCAAGCAGCTAATTATGAGTTCATTGAATTCTGGTTATTGAATCCATTTATGGAGAAGCCAGATGGGTCAGGTCACGGAGACGATGAGTCAGGGTTTATAACTTTTCACTTAGGTAATGTATCCGAGGATATCTTAAAAGATGAGCAACAATTATTTGAGAATGCGATTATTGTTGATGATTCAGGCATTGATCTTAATTCTGAGACGGCTTGGGGTTCTATACCTAAACTACGACCTAATAATGATGCCTTCGATATTAATAATCAGGTAGCGCAAGATCTTGGTTTCGATGGATTGACTGATAGAGAAGAGAGAGAAAAATTTGCTGATTATTTAGCGCTTTTTCCAGAAGAAAGATCTATACAAGAAGATCCTTCAGGAGATAACTTTGCATCTTTTAATGATTTTGACCCCGCTACAGGTTGGGAAGATGATGATGATATATTGACACGATATTCAAAATTTAATAATCCACAAGGTAATTCACCAACCTTTAATCAAAATAATTCTCAAGCGGTTATAAATCCTAATACCAATATCGATCCCAACTCTGTCAATAGAAGGGGACAGCCGAGGCCAGATGCTGAAGATCTGAATAATAACGGCTCTCTACAGACTACCGAGAGTTACTATGAATATAAAGTACCGATCAATAATAGTGTTGGAGTTATTGAGGATAATGAATTCATTAGAGATAAGAGAGTTATAGAAAATCCACGTAATGGAGAAGAAGAGGAATGGTATAGATTTAGAATTCCGATCAGCGAAGGTGTCGCTTATAATAATATAGAAGGCTTCAGATCTATACAATTTATGAGAATGATTGTCAATGGATTTGAGACTCAGAAGACCTTCCGTATGGCAGATTTCGAACTGATCAGAAGTCAGTGGAGAAGGTTGCCTGTTGAATGTGGAAACGATGCAGTTTCTACTACATTTAATGTAGATGCAGTAGGTATAGAAGAGAACAGCAATAAAGAACCTTTTCCCTATGTGCTACCTAAGGGGATACAGCAAGAGCGATTATTTAATACGTTCTCTAATGTTCTTCAAGACGAAAAATCACTTTCTCTCAATTATTGTAATTTAATTGACTCATGTGAGGTATCCGTTTATAAACTTACAGATTTGGATCTCAGAAGATATAAGCGACTTCAGTTATTCGTCCATGCTGAATCCAGGAATGAACTACAAAAAAATGGTGATGTCTCTATTTTCTTGCGTCTCGGAAAAGATTTTGATAGACACTTCTATGAATATGAAATTCCTCTAACGCTATCGGAAGATATGGATAGTACTGCCATTTCTGATATCGTATGGCCTGAAGCCAATAAATTTGATTTTAAGCTTGAGTTGTTTACAATACTTAAGAAATTAAGAATACTTGAGGGTGGAGATCTGACTACTCCATATGTATTAGATAATGAGATGCTCAAGGAATTACTTAGGGACATGAATTATAGAGATAAATCAAGTTTAGAGTTGGATAGTATTGATGTAGGAGTATTCTTACCACCAGGACACAAAATCAAGATATTAGGTAACCCGAACCTCGGTAAAGTAAAAGATATACAAATAGGTATAAGGAATATCTCAGATAATTCTCCCGGAGAAGGTTACTGTGGAGAGGTATGGGTTAATGAACTTAGAGCCTTGGGATTAGAAGAGAGACTAGGAGTCGCAGGACTGGCAAGTGTGGATGTGCAGTTAGCTGACTTAGGTAATGTTACAGCGGCGGGAAGTTTCAGTAGTATAGGATGGGGAGCTCTCGATGATAGAGTAGATGATAGGTCACTAGAAGGAGTTAAAGAATATGACGTATCTACAAGTCTGGAATTAGGTAAATTTTTTCCAGAGAACTTTGGGTTGCGTGTACCATTCTATGCACAGTATTCTAAGAATACCAGGACTCCACAGTATGACGCATACGATTATGACATAACTGTAGAAGACGAATATGATCTTGGTGTCATAGACGCTGATACGATTAGAGCACGTAACCAAACGCAGACTCAGATTAAGACTTTTAATTTTACCAATGTAGGAAAAGTAAGAACATCAGGTAAGAATAATAGAGGCAAAAAAACTTCTGCATCTAAAGATAAAAAGTCTACAAGTGTGACCCTCGGTAATGAAGTTCAGGAAGAGGAAGAAAAGCCCAAGAAGCCACGTAAGCCGATGCCTTGGGATATAGAGAATTTTAGTGCTTCATATGCATTTACAGAAATGAAGTATCGTGACCCTATCATAGAAGAAGAAGTCACTAAGGATTACAATTTAGGTTTAGATTATTCATTTTCTATTAAGGGATTATCAATACAACCATTCAAAGCGATCAAGTCAAAAGCATTAAGAATTATAAAGGAAATTAATATTAATCCATTGCCTACTTCATTCACTTTTGGATCTAATGTGAATAGGTTTTTGTCATCACGAAAATTTAGAGAACCCGATACTCCAGAGTATAAGTTTGAAGATCGACGTTTTGATTGGGAGAGAAGATACGACTTGAATTGGAATTTGACAAAGGCTTTAAAGCTTAATTTCTCGGCCTTTAATTCATCCTATATTGATGAGTTACGACAAGTGGGTATTGCGGAAGATGCAGAGAGTCGTCCGTGGGTTGACGAATTTGGTCGTAAGACAAATGCTAATGGAGAAACCTATTCAGATATTATAGATAACAATCCAGATTTTGCTGATCAATATAGAAGTGATAATCTAAAGCAGCTAGGTAGAAATACGGATTATAACCATCAGCTATCAGTTAATTATACGCTGCCATTGAAGTATATTCCTTATATGGATTGGGTAGATGTCAAAGCACAATATAGATCAGATTATTCTTGGTCTGCAGCACCGCTTGTATTCATTGATGATTTCGGTAATACATCAGGAGCGATTATTCAGAATGGTCAGAATAGATCGATTACTGGTAATTTTAATTTTAATAAATTATATGATAAATCTAAGTATCTAAAAAGCTTAGATAGACCGAGTAATAGCCGTATCAGTAGAAGCAGGAGAACTAAAGATGACAAAACTAATAATGCTAAAGTTGATATTGATGACAAATCGAGAGGGCGTAAGAAAGAAAAGAAAGCAGGTACAGCAGCCAAGCTATTGCTGCGACCATTATTCGCCCTACGATCTGTAAGAATAAATTATAAGGAGGACTTCAGAACAGTCGTACCAGGATTTACAGGTACACCAGAATTGCTAGGACTGTCAAGCGGATTTGATGCACCAGGATTAGATTTTGCTTTTGGAATGCAGCCGGATATTACCTTTAGAGATCAGCAGAACTGGTTATACTCTGCTGCTGATAAGGGATGGATTACTACAAGTACGGCATTAAACCAAGAAGTCATACAGACTAAGTCTCAGAACATAGATGCTAAGATTAAATTAGAGCCGTGGAGAGATGTCAAAATTGATGTAGACTTTAAGAAAAATTACAGCATTAATCATCAAGAAGAATTCAAGAATAAAAATCGTGATATCGTCAACTTCCAGCAGATAGGAGCACGTGACGTAGGATCATTTGAGTTGACATATTTTACAATGAATACACTCTTTGGGAATGATATAAAAGATCTGTTTGATAGATTCGAAAGTCACAGAAGTATAATCTCTTACCGATTAGCTAATGATTCTAATGCAGGATCACATCAAGTCGATGGTGAGAACTATGCAGCAGGTTATGGTAAGCAGAGTTCTACAGTATTGATTCCAGCTTTCTTAGCTGCTTATACTGGACAAGACCCTAATACGATTACATTGGATATAGAGCAAGATGTAAGGAAGTCAGGATATATACCTAAGCCTAACTGGAACTTAAGATACGACGGTTTGTCTAAGCTGCCATGGTTTAAGGAGAAGTTCTCAAGTGTATCTATTAAGCATGCTTACAGTTCTGTATTACGTATTAATAATTTCATGAGTGATATTCAGTATAATAGTCAGAATCCATTTGACGAGATTAAGAGAAATGGTAACTATTACTCACGTATAGAGATACCGGCAGTAGAGATTAGAGAAGCTTTCAGTCCATTGATAGGTGTAAGTGTAAAGACGAAAGGTGATCTCACATTAGACTTTGAATATAACAGATCAAGAACACTTGACCTATCAGTCAATGTAGCGAGTGAGTTAAATGAAACTAAGAAGACAGAGTTTGTTTTTGGATTCGCATATACGGTTAAGAATTCTTCTTTCTTAAAGAAAAAGAAGAAAAGATCACGTAGAGCAAGACCAGATGATAGTGACGAACCTAATCCAGATGCGAATAGAAGAAGTCGAGGTAATGTATCTACAACAAGAGGTAGTGATATGACTTTTTTATTAGATTTTGGATTTAGTGACGATATCACGCAGATACAGGATATAGATATAGACATACAACCAGTACCTAGTCGTGGAGCTAAGAGTATATTCTTTAGCCCTTCTTGGGAGTACATCGTTAATCAGAATCTTAAGGTTACAGCATTCATGGATTATAACAATACGGTGCCTTATCTGATCACAGGTAATAGTGGTATAACTACGATAGCAGGTGGTATAAGAATGGGGCTTACTCTTAATTAGAGAAGTATTAATATAAAAGATATAGACTTCAATATGTCATAAATGTTAGCCCTGCATATTTTTGCAGGGCTATTTTATGTGTAAATAAGTTGATCCTGTCACACCATTTTTAATTTTTACTTATAGATGATTAAAGCTCCTTATATTCGAGCTTTTAAATTTTTTTATACACCATAGATATGATACTTAGCGATATAGAAATTAAGAAATGTATAGAACGTAAGGAGATCGTTATAGAGCCTTATGATCCCGCTTGCTTAGGGACTAATTCTTATGACGTCCATATCGGAAAATATCTTGCCGTATATAAGGATAGAGTCTTAGATGCCAAAAAGCACAACACGATAGAAGAAATAATTATCCCAGAAGAAGGCTTCGTCATACAACCAGGTACACTATATCTCGGTGTGACAGAAGAATATACAGAAACGCATACAACAGTGCCATTCTTAGAAGGTAAGTCCAGTGTCGGAAGGTTAGGTATAGATATACATGCGACTGCTGGGAAGGGGGATGTAGGGTTCTGTAATACATGGACACTTGAGATCAGTTGTGTACATCCAGTACGCATCTATGCCGGTATGCCTGTAGGTCAGCTTATCTACTTCAAGGTAGATGGAGAGATAGAAAATTATTATAATAAAAAGAAAAACGCCAAGTATAACGAACGTGGTATCAGGCCCGTCGAAAGTATGATGTGGAAGAATAAGTTCTGATTCTTATCCTCTAAGTTGATTTGGAAATCAGAATTATTTAAAGTGCTGTTAATCATATTACCGCATAGATGGAACTAAATTCCATATTGTAGAATAAAATTCCTTATCTTTACTATTGATATCAGATATGCGAGTAGTAACTCCAAAGCGATTAAAAGAATTTTCTAAGAAATACCCTCATTCTAAAATTCCACTTTTGTACTGGTATGAGATTGTAAGAAATGCTCAATGGAATGGATTAGATGATATTAAAGCGGATTTTAATTCAGTTGATTATGTAGGGAATAATAGGTACATTTTTAATATTAAGGGAAATGACTATCGCCTGATCGTTATAATCATCTTTGTCTCTCAGAAAATTTATATCCGATTTATAGGAACACATTCAGCATATGATAAATTGAATGCTAAGCAAATAAGAAATTTATAAAAATGCGTAAACAAGAATATATTGTCAGTTCCAAAAGAATAGAGGAATTACTTGTCATTCTGACGGACAAAGGAAAGTTAACTAAAAAGTTGCAGACTGAGTTGGATGAATTATCTGATAGTGTAGCCGAATATGAAGAAACTTTTCACGCTTTTAAGCCCGATAACTTAAAAGAGATGATCGAACTTAGAATGTACCAAAGAAAATTAAAGCAAAAAGATGTTGCTAAATTGCTTGGCACAACTCCATCACGTATAAGTGAAATATTAAATGGTAAAAGAAAATTGACCTTGGATATTGCCAAAGGATTATATAAGAAATTGAATATTGACCCTAAAATTATTTTAGCCGATTAAAAACATCGTCGAAAGCGCTATGCTCTCTTATTAAGCTTTTCATTCTTTAGCTTAACGATCTGCTTTTCCATATTATTTATAGCTTCATCGAAAGCAATGACATGATCTATTGATCTTGATTGCGTGTGGAGGATAGAGCCAGCAGATGAGATAATATCTATCTCAGATTTCCAAATTTTAGAAGAGCCAGGCACTTTTTTAATAAGCACTTTGATGGAGCTTATAAAGCTTTGATTAAAACTTTTCTTAATACGAGATATAATAGATTGCTCTAGATCATTATCTCTTTCTGCGTCTATAAAATCAACATTTAACTTCATATTTTAACATTCTACCTCTATAACAGTTGAGGGCTTTATTTGATTGTTTAAGAGATGACATTTTTGTAATAAAATTGTTTGATATTGTGATATAATTCTGTAAATCAGGTAGTTGCGTGATATTAATAATTTTTTTTCTGAAAATCTAAATTTCGGACGTTGATCCGAATTGGCTGTATTTTCGCAAAAGTAATTTGTAGATATTAATAGTATGATTAGCATTAAAATATTAAAAGAAGAATGGGGAAACCTCCATGAAGATATTTCACTTTCACTACCTGGTATTGATGAAGAAATTATTGCTGACTCATATTGGCTGTTTATAAGTCTTTCAGAATTTGATAAAAAGAGATTTTTTAATAAATATTCAGAGTTTATATTATCCTTTGTCCTAAATTAGAAATGCAAAAAGCAGGAAGTATAGTATTTTTTCCATTTGATATTTCTGATCATTGTAGTGGATTTATTGCCGTAAAAAAGATAACTGAAATAGGTACATGTAATTTGTTTTATATAGATAGCTATATTGAAGGGAGTACATTTAATCCATGGAAATTTAGTCTGAAAAATATAAATTGGAATGATGTAATTAAATAAAATAAATGAACTTATTTAAGATTTTATTAATCTTCGTGATATTGTTTTTTACAATTGGGTGTTCCTATTTTCATAGAAAACATAAAGTTACTTTCGAATTTGGTAATTCTGAAATTAAATATTTTACACCTCCAAAGAAAACATATAAGTGTTCTTTAGAATTGATTTCTTTATGCTCACCAAATGATACTATTCAGATTTATTCTAACAGAGAATTACAAGTAAGAGATGTTTTTATTACTGCTAAGAAAGGGATTCTGATGGATCATGATTGGTACGTAGGTGAAATAGGAATTAATTATGTACCAGAAAATATTGATCGAAATATTAAAAATAAATGTTCAATGGTCACAGAAGTTAGTTGAATCTATGGACTTTAGTCCACGACTTTAGTTTCTACAAATTTCCTTACCTTGA
>ENA-ORXM01002660-ORXM01002660.1-marine-metagenome-genome-assembly--contig:-NODE-2660-length-19998-cov-3.443351_pt1 | contig 19998 bp, 21 predicted proteins | sample MGYA00237867_ERZ511480 | MGnify/ENA primary metagenome ERZ511480 (study PRJEB26309, sample SAMN06266103) | marine metagenome | isolation source: Algal blade | place: United Kingdom:Sidmouth, United...
GCTTTAAGATAAAAATATTATTACAATTTTCAATGACTCTTTTAAAAAACGTTGGATGAACTACTTCAAGGTCAGCTAAGGTTTGAACTGCCATAGTTAATTCCATTTTCGATCCTCTACATTTATTTAAAAGTTCCATGAACTCTTCCATCGCAACAGAACCAAACTCATCAAATATCACTGATACTGGTTTATACTGAGATCTGACATCTGTAGTTTGAGATAGATACCAAAAAGAATGATATAAAAAGTCACCTAAGAAGATCTTCCCTAATGCCTTTGCAGTGTCAGCATAACCCTGAGTAGATACTCCAATGTATAAGCAGTAGTTGTTTTTTCGAAGCTCAGATATACTTATTCCACCTTCAGTATTTAACATCTTCCCATAGTCAGACTTGCTGATTCGCTTTAACTTATTGATCAATCCTTTAATATTCAGCTTGTCTTTTCTTTGATCTAATAGCTTAAGAATCTTCTCAAATGTATATTCCTCATCTTGCTCTTTTAAAATTTCAAGAGTGTCCTCTAGTGCTTCAGCACATTCTTCTTGATAAAACTCTTCACTCCAATTAAAAGCTCTCATAATTCGATCAGTTACTTGATTGATACTTCCATCTTTTATTGGATTGACTGCGAAGTGCTCTGTTTCAAACTCACTGAAGGCATAAGTTGGCATCCCATAGCCATGGCAAAGATCTTTGAACATCTGATAAGAATCTCTATCAGCTTTAGGATCAAGAAAAATCACTGGCCTTTTATTTCTTAAAGCATCTCTGATCATAAGATTAATTAAATTTGTCTTACCTGCTCCACTAGCTCCGACAATAAATGAATGTTTTGAAGTATCAATGTCTTTGAAGCCAATGACTTTTTTTGTTGAGCAATCTACTCCTAAAGCTCTGTAATCATCTGTTTTTTTAGAACAGGTTAGAGTTTTTAATTTTAATGCTTTTGGTCGCCCTTTTAATCCTTTAAAGATCTTAGGAGCAGCCCACTTTAAAACCATTACCATCCCACTCACTAAAGCAAGAGCTGTATCTTCAATAATGTCACAAAATTGAAGAAGCATTTCATCTATAAACGTTTCACCTTCAGGTCTTTTTTTATGAACATCTCTATTCATAGCTCACCTCATAAGCTTTGAAAGGATCAATTTGAATAGTCTTATCTCCGTATTCAATAGTTTGAGCTTTCGTTTCGTATTCAATTACAAATTGCTTCTTTGCCTTTCCTTTGAGATGCTTGGGTAGTTTTTCAACTGGAACCTCATATCGCTTTAGTGGGGTAAAAGTAACTTCTGGCTTTATACCTTTTAGCTCTTCGGAGAATTCAAAAATTGGAAGATTCTTTTTTGCATCTTCAATTAATAATCTATCTTGCTCTGCCTTTTTCTTTGCTGGATCTTTATAAAGTAGATAACCTCCACCAGTTCCAAGAGCAGCTCCAATGGCACCAAATAAATAAGCATTTTTTGATTTATCCTCATCGTTGGGTGAAAACACTGATCCCCCAACTGAGCCTGCTATACTTCCTAAAATTGCTCCTGTAATCATATTCCCTTTTAAGCTTGAACATGATTGGAGCATAAAAAATAATATTAAATATATAAGTTTAATACTTAACCTCCTTGTTAAAATAAATTAAAACCTCGACTCCTCCAGCAACCTCTACAGATTCGGAGTCATCTACTTGGTTTTTTAAATAATCATCAGCACCACTATTTAAAACTCCTCCTAACCCATCAATACTTTGATTCTTTAAACTCTCATCAATTAGATTGCCTCTATTTGAACTAACTCTTGATTTTGAAAAACCAAGTACTCCTGCTCCAAAAGCTTTAATCCCATCAATGATTGAACTTCCAATGTTTCCAGAACGGTATTTCCCTCTAAGACCTAGTGATCCATCTGTTGATAAAATTTTTGCTTCAATGGGAATGTCCTTCTTTGGCGTAGATAGAGTTGAGCAATTTAGACTTGCTCTCTTTGATACTCTTTTGGCATTACATAAAAGCTTAGATCCTAATATTCTCTCATCTAGAAGTTTAATCATTACTGGTGAATCGCTATTGCTTGCTATAATTGAATTTACAAGCTTACCTCTTATCATTGAACCTAATCTCAGGGTTGCCTCTTCTACGACGACGGGCGAATTATCAACTTGAGCTAGAAGATTAGCCATTTTCTTTTTTGAGCGCTCTATGGCTTCTAATGCTTTAAAGTCTGTCTCAACCTTGGGGGTGAACTCTCTTTTTCTTCTTGCTCTCTTTTTTTTCTGTATAAGATTAAAGCTAGAGGCAATCAGATTTATAGACAGTACAAATGCTAGATATTTCATAAAGCTACCTCCGAATTGTTTATAAATAACCTTGCACCCTTTGATGCGTAAGCTTTACCTGAGCTTTTACTTCCATTTACAAAGATGTCTTTTCCTAGGATTCGAAGCGATGAGTTACCTTCATAAATTTTAAATAACTGATTAGACTTAATAAGTTTGTAAGACCTATTGATTACCCCATGCTTTATATCCAAAAATCCATCCGGAGCTTGAGAATATTTTAAATCAAATGCGTATTTTCGATCTCTAGTAATGATTAATAGGTTTGATCCACTAAATTCTTTTTTTGCTTTGATGATAAGTGTTTTATTTTGATCTGCTTTCTTAAAGTATAGATCTGATTGTTTACCACCATAAACATAAGAAATAATCTCAGAATCAAAGCTAAGCGTAGTAAGACTCCTATTACCAACAAGTATTAATATAACTGAACCAATTAAAGAGTAAATCATAAGACCTCCTTTGGAGTTATTTGATCAACACTATCAATTACAGATCCAACGATATCGTTTTCTATAAATCCTACTTTAAAGAGATAAGTCTTTTTATTTGATAGAAGTAAAACTAAACACTTCTCATCTTTCATCCCAATTGACTTGATCTTATAGGGATCAATTATAAAAGGGCTTTGATTTAAAATGTTCTTTAATCCATTTGACAAAAATACTGAATCACTTTGATCAGTGACGATATCTTTAAACCCCTCTTCACAAATTGCTTCGATACTCGGGAGCTTTGATAGAGCTGAAGAGAGTTTAAAAAACCTCTTTTCTTTGGTTGTGTATAAAAAATATGTAGCCGAGCAACTTAAGATCAACAGAATCGTTAATATTAAAAACGCATATTTAAAAAACTTTGATTCCTTTGAATATAAGTCCTCAATTGACTTGGCCTTACTCATCTATTCACCCCTATAGATCGAATCTTTGATCCAGCTTGTTTCATTTTTGAAAAAGTTCTAGGTGTCCAGTTGAGAGTATTCTTGCCACCCTTTATATTAAGACTTGAAAAAACACTACCGGATGCTGAGATATTGGCATCCTTAATCAATGAAAACGTAAAGGCAGGAGCTATGAGCATTAAAAGATTCACCCCAAACAACCACAAGATCTTCTCTATTCCGTTTAAAGCAGAGGTCTCACTAAAGTTAACAGAGTTTCCAACAATGGCGATAATACAAACAAGTATAAAAGGTAGTATCAAGCACCAAATGCTTGATTTAACCATCCCGCTTATTGATCCTCTAAATCCGGCAAGATATAGAACCGCACTTATGCCACTAAATACATATGTTAAATAAAACACAGAGCTATAGATAAGTTTCAATAAAAATGAAAAAATTCTTGATAAGAAGTAGAAGAAATTTGCTACCAAATCTTCAAAACCTCCAAGAAGCGTTTCAAAAAGAGATTTATTTTCCTTCTCATCCTTTACGACTCCAAAAAATTTATTATTGGGGCTTATCTTATTTAGTACTTTCGTAGCCACATCAAGAGATGCTCGGGTAGCATCTGTATGAATCTTTGGAAAGTAAGTTAAAAATAGCACTGATATGATGAGAGCTTTCAAAACCCCAATAAAATTAAAATCAGTTGCGTATTCTTTTAATAATCCCAAAGCAAAAGCTGGTAAAATAGCATATCTAGCAATTTCTTTTAATTCTATAAACAATTTTTCAATTGCTGGCTCTTTTATTAATAAAATCTGTTCCATCACTGCCTCCCTGAATAGAGATTTTTTCTTAAAAGATCTATTCTTCTTGATCTAATTAGCTCTTCACTTTTAAGTTTGTTATTTCTAGCAAGCTCTATAATCATTTGGTTTTGATTCTTTTTCATCTCAAGCTGAGTTTCATAGATAAGCCCTGTGTTTTGACTTGTTATTTGGCTTACTTTCTTTAATGATTTTGCTGAGCTTGCTTTTTGGATTTGGCTCTTAGCTAGTTTTTCTTTAAGAGTTTGAGAAGGGTTTGAAGTGAGTTGTGCCCTTTTGATATCTTCCACTCTGAAGATATTTTTATTATAATCATTCATTAATTTTTGAATATTTTCAATGCTTGAATCAATCTCTTTAATGTTTCTATTCACATCTGATAAATTCTTTATCTGCTTTTTTTCTGTTAGCTCCTTTGTCAGTAATTTGATTCTTTGAGCTTTAAATAAATGATCTTGAACTAATTCGTTATACTCCGTAATTTTCTTTGTATATCTCTCAGTATTACTTACTAGTTTTTCAAGCTCATTTAGCTCTTTAATTGTTGTTACAAGGATTTCTCCAAGTACAATATTCTCCTCTCCAAACATTGAGGCCTTGACCTCAATTCCTAGAAACATAATGATGCTAATGAATATAACCTTCATGACTATTTCCTCCTTTGAAATACATATGTTGATATTGATGAGCTATCTCTTTAAATGAGAAATACTCCTTATTTACTCTGATGAATTTTTCAATTCTTCTTGAAAAATCTCTAGAGCTATTAAATAAAATAAATTCAAGCTCGTCTGGTAAATATCGCAACAGTCGTGCCTCATCCCCTACACTTAACACAAACTCCGAATACTTATCTTTTATTGATGCTGCTTTTTTTAGATACATGAGCTCATGATCAGGCAATGGTGGATTTGAAATTTTCTGTCTAAATGAGAATCGATAGAAACAATTTTGAAAGACAACTTTTCCTAGATCATGATTAACAAAGTCATCAAGAGATTGAGAGATCGCAATTGCTGACCCATCAAGCTTTCTAAGAGTTCTAAATGTCTCCGCTATGAATTCACCATTATTTTTTAAAAACTGCCAAGATTCATCCATGAGTAAAATCTTCTTACCTTCAATTGATTTAAAGAACTCAACGATATAAATAATTAATGGCCCTTTAATATTATCTGGATACTTTGAAAGTTCGACATATAAAAGCTTTTGATTACCTAGAATATTAGAATCAAAGTGAGTTTTATACTCTTCAAAGTGGTATTCTAAATCTTCGATAATAACTTTTAAGCATTGAATCAAACTCGCAAGAGAATCAATTTTATCGTCATCTCTCAGAGCATTTAAAATCTTCCCACAATCAAGCTTAGATAAGTTAGGAATAATTGATTTTACAAACTCTAAAAGATACTCAGGACTATTGAACTGAAATGGATTAAATGACTCACTAAGACTGACTCCGTTAAAGTATTCAACATTCCTAGAAAAGGAATTTCCAAGATCAAGAATGATAACACTTGTTCCATTTTTTATCTGCTCCAATAGAATCTTATTAGCAAGCATGGATTTACCCTCCCCACTTGCTCCAGTTATTAAAGCGTTAAAGTTAGTAGAGCTTGAATCAAATAAATTAAAAGTAACTCTTTCATCACTCGTAGTTGAGAGTTCAAAACCTGTTTCATGAATCTTTGCCTTATCTAGAGGCAAGAGAGAACTTAAAAAAGAGATTGGAGCTTTTTTTGAATACTTAAAATCTGGCATTACTCCAGGAAGATTGAAATAAAAATGATAGCTTAAATCTCGATTTAAGACCTTATATTCAATTTGTTTTTCTTTTAATGTCTCAATTGTTGAATCTATTTTTTTATTCAAACCCTCCAAACTATTTGAGCTAACATATACAAAAGCTTCGTATTGATAAAATAGATCTTCATCTTTTTTTAAACTCTCAAGGTATTGCTCCGATTCACTAAAACTACTCGCACTATCAATGTCTTTTATATCTTTAAATAGTGCCGAGAAGTGTAGCCTTCTCTTTAAATCAAGACTTTTAATGCTCTTTGCTTTTGATATAGGCTTAAGGTTTAATACAAAATCAAAACCATTCAAAAAACAGATATTCACTGATTCAAAAGATGTAAGATTTATAATAGAGCAATACTTATGACCCATTTGATAGAAATGGTTTTCGAAGTGAATACTTTTCCTAGCATCACCAAGATAAGTATTTATTAACCCCTTAGGATTAATTACCTTTAATTTAAGAGTATTTAAGCTTGATTCATCCATCGTGTTTAAAAAACTTTTTGATTCAAAGTGATAAAATTTAAAAATTGATTTATTATCCCGCAAAGCAGCTTCATAGTTTTTATAAATCGAATTTAATTTATCAATTGAATAAATGGAGATATCTATTGGTTCAATCTCAAAACACTTCGAAGTGTTGTTTTTTAAATCAATAAGAAGGTTACCAGATATTTTTAAAGGGAGGATCATAGATCCTCCACATAAGGGATAAACTCTTTGAATTGAATCTCAAATCCTTTGAGATGAGCGACAACGTCAATAAAATACCTTCCTAGTTTTATGATTAGAAATACCCCAAGACTTATAAAAATATTTGAGATCAAAAAGATCTGGGGCAAAATTATTGCAATTGATAATACCACCAGATCAATGAGATCAAGCCCTAGAAACTTAGGTGAATGAATAAGCGACTTTGGATACTTCCTCACCTAACAAGCCCTTTAATAAAGTTCACTATCATAGGTGCTCCTGAAAATAGTAATACGGCCATTACTGCTCGAACTATTTTTTGAGCAGCATCCTGTTTACCAAAAAGAAGCGTTGTTGCTCCAAAGGCCAGCCCTACTACTGACAGAGCAAGTCCTATCCCTACTGACTCTTTCCCCATGTTTTCAATCGTTCCTTTAATAGATCTTGCAAAAAGTGGAGAGGAAAAAAGAAAAATCAACTTAATCATTTATTCCTCCTTGCAACTCATAGGAATATCCGACATTACGACTAATTCTTGCAGTAAGCTTCCTGCCAATTCTTGATGCTGGAATCTTAAGAGTGTCTTTCAGGAATTTATAACCAACTGAAATTGGAGCTAGCTTTGCCTTATTGCGAATCAATAAATCACGGGTGGCCTGCAAGCAAGTCACCCTGCCTTGGTAGCGAGAAACCCTAAGTCCTTCCCAGAAAACTTTACTTTCTCCTTTGCTAATAAAGTTTAATTCACTCGTCTCGTCACCATCAAAGAGCGTTTCAAAGCCCTGAAAAACTATCAAAGCTTCTTTTGAGTTAATTATCTTAAAGTTTGCAAGTTTATCTTTTATCAAATCAATAAGGCGATATCTTTTATTATTTATATCAAAATAAAAATGTTCTAATCCTCTAATACTATAGGGCGTTAATAATAATTGAGATTTAACAGTAGTTGGTGTCAGCAATTCAAAACTACAACGAATATTTCCCTCACTACCCAAACAACGAGTCCTTGGACAATTTCTACGTGTGTAATCAAAGTATTTTCTATTATACCAACCCCCAGTTTTTTTATTAACTCTAATTAATATTTTCAGACTTGAGTTTCGATCTATCACTCCTAGCTTTTGGAGCTTTTCAAATGATGAACTTGAAAAACTCCAATCAGATTCACTTTTTATATATGGTGATTTATTACCGATTAAAGATATCCTAACTTCAGAACTTAGTTTCTTAAAAGGATTACCAACTGATGAGACTACAAACTTGCTTGATTCATTTTCAACCTGAGTTCCTAATCTCATGATTTTCTCTCCATTAACCTTTTTAGTCTTTGAGAAAATCTCAGCAAGAGCTTTATCAAGAGTGTCTATTTTCTTAGATATAAAATACTCTACCCTCTTATCTTTATCATTGATTGAAATGAGTCTTGACTTTTTAAGTATTGCTCTTTTAAGGTCTGTATATTTCTTTTTACCAATATTAAAATTAGCAACTCGAAGAAAAAAATCTTCTCCTGAATCTACAAGCTTAATAAAGTCTTTTACATTAGCATTTATTTGAAAATTCTTTTTTGTAATTGCTCCAATATATCTATTCCCTATGAACAATTCATAAATACTGCCAACATTTAAGCTTTTCAATTCACCTGACAAAACAATTGATTTAATAATATGCTCTTTTTCTACAACCTTAGAAGAATCGATTTTTAGAGACATCTTTTCAGAATCTTTCAAATTGACTTTAAAAGAGTCCTTATGAGGCCTTAACAACTGATTTACCAAAATGTTCCCATGTCTATGGTGAGACTCTGAAATCAATTGTTGTTGATAATCGGAAAGCGATAATTCATTAAACTTCTTTGACATGAATCTTAATGTTTCATCTTTATCAAATTTATACTTTACATCGAGATAAAGTGATTTAAACTTAGGTTTTTCTATAGTTAGATTTGCAACATAGCGATTGGTTCCTCTAGAGATTTCATCAAAATCTGAAACTTGATCTCCGTCGCTATCCATCTTCTTTAATGCCAGAGATTTATCAACAATTGCCGGCTCATCTTTAAATGAACAAGAGAAAAATAAAAATGCCGTTAATATTAAATACATTACAGTAAACTCCTTTTACTAATTAAATAATCCGTTATGTTGAAGTATTCGCTTAATTCATCCATTGAAATGAAAACAAATTCTTCTATTTCTTTCAGTTTGCACATAGTCCATCCTCCATGATGTTTAGGTAGATTTTTTAAAACTTTAAAAGATCTCTTGATAAATAATTAAGAATATTTGAATTTAATCTTCTAGAAGCTTGTTCTCGTTGTTCATTCCTATCAAATTCGTAATCGTTAATTGAAAAATGCTTAAGATAAGCACAGACCCTTTTGAAATGTTTCTCTTTTAATTTCTTTGTTGATTCTAAGTAATTGTTGTGATCGATAACGTTCATACCTTCTCCTTTGTATTGAACAGAATTAATAATTGAATAAAACTAAAATGCACAAATTGCGCCAACATCCAGACAAGGTGCAATAATTAGATCTATCTCAATGATTCAAAATAGTTAATGAGCTATTTAATATATTGCGGCAAGATTACTTACATCAAAACATTCACATTTAATGAATGTAAGTTAATAAAAAGTGAATAAATGTTTAAAAAAATGTAAATAAGTTCCAATGAATGGATTAAAGATACTTGTCGTCGATGATGAATCTTCTTGGCAAAAAATTGTTTCTCATGAATGTACTAATCGGGGTTTAGTCACAATATGTGATTCAAAGAAAAAAGCAATTTTTGAATTATCAAGAAAGACATATGATATAGCATTCATTGATTTGTATTATGGTGATAAATTAGATGGTTATGATATTATAAGAGCAGCCAAACAAAAATCTGTCTATCCTGTAGTCATTAGTAGCATGGATAAAAATGAAATTTTTAGAGAATGCTATAATTTAGGTGCAAAGGGATATTTAAATAAAGATAAGATCAAAGAAGGTATAGGACAAATATTTAGTAAGTTTCATTACTCATATAAAGATAAATATATATTACGTGAGAAATTATCCAAACATTTTAAAACTAAACATCAAAAACTAATTCAAACTATTTTAAATTTAACGAACAATCCCAATCATGAAATACCTATTTTAATATCAGGCCCTACAGGAGTGGGAAAAACAACTATTGCAAAATTTTTATATGATTCATGGTATCCAAAGAAAAGTGTACCTTTTAAGGCCGTTAATTGCTCACAATTTAGTGATAACTTAATAGAGTCCGAACTCTTTGGCCATGTTAAAGGTTCTTTCACAGGAGCAATCTCAGATAAGAAAGGAATATTTGAACAAGCAGATGGTGGAATACTATTCTTGGATGAAGTTCATACTCTATCTCTTAAAGCTCAACAAAAATTATTAAAAGCAATTGATGAAAAGATTTATTCCCCCTTAGGCTCTGAACAAGAATTTGTTACAGATTTTAAATTGATTGCTGCCTCAAGTGTTGATCTTCTAGAGTTAGTTAATAATGGATTATTTAAAAGAGATCTTTATGGAAGACTAGATTATTATAATATTCAAATCCCGCCATTATCTGAAAGAAGGGATGATATTAAACTTCAAATTGATCATTTTATGAGAGAATGTACTGTGAAAATTGCTCTCACAGAGAAAGCAATAAATAAGCTTTTAGCTTATGATTGGCCACAAAATACAAGACAACTCAAAGCTTTAATTAAATCATGGGAAGTAAAAGAACTTACTATTATAGATAATCACGATATTGAGTTCAAGGAAGAAAGAACCAAGAATATCAAGCTTTCTAATTCTCAATTTAAATTAATAGAAAAATATGGATTAAAATTTGTAATTGAAGAGCTTCAAAAACAATCAATTATCAAGGCACTTGAGAAATCAAATGGTGTAACAAAAAATGCTTCCAAGCTACTTCATATTTCTTCAAGTAATCTATGTAACTTTTATAAGAGATATGATTTAAGTCGAGAAACATTTGTAAACAAGAGAAAGACCTAATGATTATAGATTCTATAAATATTCATAATTTGAAGGGCAATCTTAGTTCAATTAAGCAAAGTTTAAAAATTGCAAATGAGATTGATGATATTCAACTTAAAAGTGAATTTATCAAAGTTGCTCTTGAATCAATAGAATTAATACAAAATGAACTATTAAGGATAAAAGATGAATAACCCTTATGAAACATTCAAGGTATTTATAACTGCAATGGATTGTGAGCAAGATGCAATAGTAGAAGGCTTTCATAAAGATAAAACTATTTCAAAACTAAGTTTTACCGAATACAATTTTCAAAAAAATGCGATGATATATCGTGGAGGCCATCACAGTTGGATTTTGATAAACTCTGGAGTTGGTCCTGTTAATGTATCTATGACTTTATCTGCAATCTTTAATAAATATCAAATAACCTCTGTCTTCCTATTTGGAGTTGGAGGAGCACTTTCATCTAAAATAGAGCAAGGTGATTATTTTATTGGTTCTACGATAGTAGATCAAGATGCTATTTATTATGGAGAATCTATTGAAAAAATGGGAACTGGCCGACCCTACCTCTCTTTAAATGATGAAGAGAAAAATAAAAACAAAGATTATAGAGTACAGCCAAGAACAATTGAACTATTCAAGATGTTTTGTGAGAGAAATCATCTTTCATATAAAAAGGGGAAAGTTTTATCTGGTGGATCCTTTGTAAACAATCTTGAAAGAAGAAAATATTTAAATAAAACATTCAAGGCAGATTTTGTTGAAATGGAAGCTGCCGCCTGTGCTTATGTATGTTCTCACTTTCATGTTGATTTTGGAGTAATGAAAATCTGTTCAGATGATTTAGCTGGAGACAAAGAGCAATATATTGATTTTATAAAAGAAAATATCGATAACATTTACCCATTATTTAAGTTTTTAGATGAAGTCAGTATTTAGTATTTTAATTCTAATTCCTATGAGCTTACTAGCTAAACCTTGTATCAATATCGGGGTTCTATCTCACTTCAATAGCCTTGGAAGTGATGGAACTGTATATGGCAGTCAAATTCTAAATGGCATCAAAAAAGCTCAAAAAGAAATCAAGTCTACATGCTTTAATATCAATAAAATAGACATTGGAGAAAACTTAGCAGATTTGAGAAAAATCTATAAAAGAAATCATTTAAAAAATGATCTATTCATTGGACTCGGCCAATCTAACAAAGTTGTCGCAATTAAAGATATGATTGGAAAAAAAATTCTATTTTCCCCAACTGCGACCTCAAATACTTTAAAAGGATTATCAAATATCTTTCTAACCTCGGGAATAAATGAATCTCTGGCAAGAGGTATTGCATTTAATATCAATAAGAGTTTGAAAAACATAGCAATTATATATGATCCGGCCAATATTTACTCAGTTGATTTGAAAACTCAAATTCTAGCCTTCCTAAGAATAAAGGCCTCAATCTATAAAAATATGGAGAAGATTAAACATCATCATGATGGAGCACTTCTACTACTGGATGAAGATATTTCTGCTCAGAAAATTTCAGAACTAGATAATACAAAATCAGTTAATAATATTATTGGAGTCGATTCATGGGGTCCAAAAAGTATTTATCTCAAGAAAGTGTTTAAAAAAATTAAACACATCAAATCTATAGAAAAGTATTATACATTTAATAAAAACAAGAACTTTGAATCAGACCTCGAATACTACAGTTATCATTCGTTATATTTGGCAAAAACACAACATGAGAAATGTTTTAACAAGTCATTTGGATGTCTATCAAAACAAATGAATAAACTACCAACCAAAATGAATGAAAACTACCTGGACTGGGAAGTAAAAAAGGATATTTTATATGAAAGGTAACTTTTTAAAAATCTTCTTTTTAGTAATCTTTTTATTATGTGGCTCTCTGTTGATTTACAATCTAATTGAATCTTATAATTCAACTAGAGAACAGTTAGACCTAATCCATGAAAAATATGAAAATCTCCTTATAGATAATATTGTTTTGGAGCAACAAGAACTACTTGAGCAAAATTTAAAAAACATCACAGAGAAATATGATATAGATAATATTTCTGTATTAGACTCAAAATTGAACTCTAAAAGTTTATTTATTACATCAAAAAAAACACACAATCATATTTTGATAGAATATACATTTTTCAAGAAATTTCTAAAAAGATGTATCCCTCTAACAATTTTCTTGATACTAAGCAGTCTTATCTTTTATTTTGCTCTTGGGATTCAAAGAAAGGTAAGTAAAGACCTTGTTGAAGCGAAGGTAACTAAAGCAAAGTCTGAAATAGCTGATCTTGTTTATCATGACATTAAGTCCCCTCTTATGCTTATTAAAAACTCTCTAGACAATGCGAGAAATAATAGAGTGGAAGTATTGAAATCGATTAATCAGATACTCTCTGTATTGGATGATCTAAACTCTTATGACTGTGATTTTACAAATATAAAGGAGCTTTGTAATTTTTCTGTTCTTATTGAAGAGATAATAAATTTAAAAAAACAAGAGTATTTGGACTTAAATATTGTGGCTATAAATCTAGACCTAACAAGGTTCAATAAAGACTTCAAAGTATGTATTGATAAATCTTCAATGACTCGAACTATTTCAAATATTATAAACAACTCTATCGAAGCAAAATCATCTAAGATTGATATATCTTTATTCATCAAGGAGGACAACTTATTTATTACTGTTACAGATGATGGCAATGGTCTGAAAACAAACAACCCTTTTAAGAAAAACATTAGCTCAAAATCCCAATCGGGGTTTGGCTTATACCAAGCAAGAAAATTTATCTCAGGTCTATCAGGGGAAATTTCTTTTACTAAGATCAATCAACCGAAGACTACAACTCTAAAGATTTCAATTCCTGTGAAATCAATTGAACACCAATTAGAAGAAATTGTATTAGTAGATGATAGTCAAATCGTTAGAAACAACTGGATGTTAAATGCCAGGAAGTCAAACACAAAAATACATGTATTCAAAAATATTTCTCATTTCTTGAAACAGACAAAAAACATAAAGAAAACATCTACTCTGTTCCTAGACTTTAATTATAAAGATGAAGTGCTTTCTATGGAACAATTAGAAAAAATCTATAAAAAAGGGTTTAAGAAAATTATTATTAATTCGGATTCACAAAGAGCAAGAAAAGAGTATGGAAATAGATATTCTTTCTCGACATCAAAAAACTATATTTAAGCGAATACCATACAGATTACAAACTCTAAAATGATTACCCCTTTATATTAAATTAATCTTTTCACGTTTTCGAACCCAGAAAAAAGGCACCTTCATAAAAAAAAATCGAGAACCTAAAGATTCCAGAACATTAAACCTCATAAAAAACTTAAGTTGAACCAAAGATTACTAACCAACTTTTTCAATCATCCTTATTTCACGATAAGTTTCCTTATATTTCATTACAAATGATGCAACTGACCTTCTATTTCCAATACAACTTTTAGTATGTTCCATACATAGATATTAAAAACAATTAACAAGGAAAAAAAATGCAAAACCTTAAGCTTCTTCCAATATGCCTACTTAGTACATTTTTACTAATAAGCTGTGGTAGTGACAGGGCCCCAAGTACATCTAAGCTAAAGAAAACCAATCAAAGTAGAACTAATTCGATCAATGCTAGCAAACAAGTTAAGTCTAGCTCTTTAGATGCTACCTACCCTATTTTAACTGTACAACATAGATTAAATTTCTCCAACAACGACAAAGTGTTCGTTTATGAAAGTACGTCCGATGAGAAAGAATATTTAATTTTCAACATGGACAACGTCTTGTTTTCTAACAATAAAAAATCTGCTGGACGCATTGACATTAATTTAGCGGATGGCTCATGCGAAGGGTATGCTCAATTTGACCTTAGAGAGAAAGGCATTACACATAGCGATGATTTCAAATCTCTTGAACGTAGTGGGTCAGTAAAGGTCTACAATATATATACTAAAAGTGAATATCATCAACATGCAGAAAAGGTATATTTTAAAAAGGGTAAGAGTAGTTTGGAAAAATTAAAATTTCCAAGAACAGACATTGACCTTTATCCACTTTTCTCTATTTCCGCTAAAGTAGGCTGTGAACAGGTTCAAGAGTTAATGAATTCAAAAAACCAATCAGAATACATAAATCTCAACATAGGTGAAGTCTGCATGGTTATTCGTGGTAAAGATAATGATAAGAAGACATCCCTTACAAAAGAGCATTGTGTTGATATTGAGATAGATCTTCCAACAGAAGATATTTTCATTTATGACAATCAATAGATAGACTAGAGTTAATTGAGTTATACTTGCTGCTACCAAAGTTACCCTTAATTACTTTGAACTCAACTTCATAGGAAATACCGGCAACACTAAGCTTTCATACGATCTTATGATTACTATCTTCGAGGTAGTAATCTAAGGCTTTCTTCAAACCTCTAGAGATTCCCCCCCAATGGAATCATCCTCTAATTAATCCTCTCAATGCAATCAATACCTTTTATCCAAACATGATTTTAAAAAAAACGGTTCTGGTTTCATCTAATTTCTTAATGTGGTACAATCTTTTATATATTTAGCACCGGCCGAGATTTATAATGGAAAAAACATTGATAAAGAACATGAAAAATTAAAATTAATTCACAAACAAAAAAGAAAAGAGAGAATTAAAAGGAACCAAGAATTAAAAGCCTGTATAGATTGCCCCGCAGTAGCATAGACCACTGACAATCTATCTTTTAAATAGTAAGATCTTTAAGAAAACGATTATTCATACTAGAAATATTCAGAATGTCTTCGGATTTTACTACTTTATTTAAAGTAGTTACTTTCAAGTTTCTTTATATCAATGTCTTTATCGATATTGAAGTGAGGATTTATAGATAAATATTCATTTATTTTTTTTACATTACCACGATTTAATATTATTTCCATTGACTTAAATTCTAACAAGTTACCAAAGATCTTGAGATGGTTCTTAAAATAAATAAATTGATTATTAATAGTTGTCTGTTTAATACCCCAAATATCAGTGTCTTCGTATTCTTTGTTAAATCTAGAGTTTAAGTCTGCAATGACGGCTTTCTTGTTAGCTGGACTTAAATTTTCAACGATTGGATAAGTGCTGCGTATATAATCGACCATCTTAATAGATTCTTTCATATGTTCTGAAGAAGACCCCTGTAGGGAGTAAAGAGCGTATACAAACTCTAAAAATGTTAGACGTCCTTTAAGGCTCAAAATATACAGACACGCAGCATATGGAAACAAGACTCTACTATCTTTTCTTATGTAATAATTTATTAGCTGACGCTCAAAAATTTTATCAAAGCTTGTTTTGCGATTAAGTAATTTCTGTCCCACTGGAGTTAAATAGTAAACTTTACCTTCTTTTCGTAAAATACCGAGACGTACGGAGTGAGAGATATTATTATTATTAACCTTCAATTCAGTAGTACAATAAGACTCATTGATCTCTTTAGTATTAGAGCGTATTTTTTCAATTGTTGGTGTAACCAAACTTTCGTCATATTTTTGTATTCCATAGTCTCCCATGGTTTTAAAGAGTCTAGGAACTGAAGATTTTCGGTCTAATTTCCCGCCTAGCTTGCTACCGGAATAACCTAAAGATTTCGCGCTATGATTAATTGTCGCAATCCTTAAAGCGATCTTTGATGACAGATAGTCCAAGTTTAAATCATTAGACAAAATTGAAATTGGTTGCGTATGTTCTCGCCCCTTAAACTTTCCACATCGAACTGTTTTCTTTTGAGCTGCACTCATATTTAACTGGTTTATCCAATTTGCAAGTCTTTCATCTTGATCTCTAAGCGCCTGTACAACATTGTGAATAGTAGTAAACTCTTGGTTGTTGATAAACTCTTCTTCTGATACTGAATCGTCTATTAATATAGGAATCAATATTGTGGCGATTTTCTTCTCTTTCTTTGATTTCCTCATCGCCCTTCCGCAAGCTTGAATAATATCAATCATAGAGTGCTTAGAATCAACAAAATAAATAGTATCCACTTCAGGTAAATTAACTCCTTCAGTTAAACATTGTGCATTCGAAACAAGGCCAAAAGGGGACATTTTAAAATCATCTAAAATCTCTTTCCTTTTACTTGCTGACATGGTCCCATTAACATGGCCTAAATAATAAGAGTCTTCGTCTTTTTCTTTTATTATTTGTTTGAAAAAATCGACCAGTCTATAGTCACCAGCACCAGAACCAACGATGAAAGCTTGAGCCTGCCTAACTGCTGAGTGGAATGAAATTACTTTTTCTAATTTTAAATCCCTAATCGCATTAGCGAGCAGTACTTGCTTGCAAACAGACTGGGCAAAAGTAAAATACTCGTTTGGTGATAGATCTTTTGAAAGGAATTTCTCATTCTTCTTTGTTATATCAAAAAGTTCCTTACTTGTAATTGCAGCAAGAACGATTCTATAATCAGCAATAATTTCCTGCTGAATAGCTTCTCCAAAGTTCAAAGAACTAAATAGCGGTCCATACTTAACTTTGTCATCCATAGAAAAAAGTTCGACACTATCATCTTCTTTCAACTTCCCTTTCAATGAAGGTTTAATAAGCCTTTCAGTGGCAGTCATGAATAGTCTTTTGTGACAACCAATTTTGTCGTCATCAAGTCCAATGTTAAAAAGTTCTGTCTCTCTGACTCCAGCAGTTCGATGAGCCTCATCGAAACAAGCGAAGTCGAATTTAAAATCAGAATGACTAAGTGATTCAGCCACGACTCCTAAAGATTGATATGTACTAAATACAATTTTTTCAGCTCCATCAATTGCTAAGAATTTACTTAGATCCTCGGGAGAGGTAGTGACATGAAAATCCACTTCATCTGAACGGTAATCACCAAGTTCATCTGTGAATTCTTGATTGATACTATCAGCAACAGTTCTATCCGAGCATATACATATATATAAAAAAGGTTTTGAACAGTAATCAGACCATTCTTCGAGCGTTTGCTTTATCAGAGCTAAACTAGGTGCAACGAAAAGGGTACTCTTTGAATTTAAACTTTCATTTATCCAAAGAGCCGTCATTGTTTTCCCGGTTCCACAAGCTGCAATCACTTTACCTCTATTACTACTTTCAAATCCTTTTAATACATCATCAATTATCTTTTCCTGATGGTTCCATGGTTTTAACTGAGTCTTTTTATAATCAAAATTATTTAAAAGCTCCCTTATATTTTGGAAACATTCTTTTTTCAACGAATCAAACCTATCTACCAAAATATTTCGATTCTTTTCTTGCTTACCTGCCAGTTCAGTAACTTCGGCACAGTTTGCAACGACATATGTTAGATCAGCCTCAATTGCTTCTGCCCATAATTTGGAGAGCTCACCATAACCAGGCTTGATTCTTCCAGTTCTAAACTTTGCCTGATAAGCGACTAGCCTACCATCTAGACGTAATATTACTCCATCGATACCAGCATCATATTTTATAATATTTAACTTCTCTTTAATCTTGTCTGGAATTGGATGCATGTGAACTTGGTCTATTTGGTAATATTCCTTATGTGTCAGAAAAAATAAATACACGAACTCTTCAAAAGCATCTCCTCTCTCCTTAGTCGTTCCCAAAGCTTCTATTTTTTTCTCTAATCCCTTCCAGTCATCGACAGAATTATCTAAAAATAGCGATTTAAATTTTAAGTTCAATAATTCATTATCCATATCTATCTCTTTAGTTTCACAATACTTTCTCTCATTAATTCTGCATCGTTACCGATTAATTTCATCTGCTGACTAGAAGCACGTATTTGCCTAACTCTATCGATACCAATTACTTCAAATCCTATATCAGCTGCAATCCTACAAAAGATTGCGTCAGTGGGTATTATAAATTCCTTGTAACAAGAGTTTGCCACGATGATATGAACGGGAGCCCCTTTCCTAGTCACAGAATAAATTCTCTTTAATACTTTAGCCATGTCATCGTAATAGCCTCTCAACATTGCCGGTATTCTTTCGTTCCAGACACCTGCCCTCTCTAAACGATAAGCCAAGTACTCAACTTCCTCATACGAATTCTCAACTTCAACATTAAACATACAATTAACAGCTGAGCGAACCATTACATCCCTCATCGGCCTTAAGTCTTTAAATGATGTAATGAAATCACCTAACCACAATTCAAGCTTATAAACCTCGAGGTAATCAAAGCAATTAGGATAAGGAGGAGAAAATATTACACCATCAAATAGTTCATTTTTAATTTTTGAAAATTTGTCCTCTTCTATTATTGAGCCTTGTATATTTCGAGGCTCAAACCTCTTACTTATTCCCGAGGCATTTGTAGAAATAAGGTCTTCGTAAAAAGAATAGAGAGTCTCTAAAAAAATAGGCAATATAGATTCTGGCGGATTATAATTCTTTCGAATCTTGAGTCCGTTTCCATCTTTTATACGATTCGCATACTTCCCTATAAGGGATAAATAAACGAGTTTTATTAAAGAACTGATTTTTTTATTTATACAGCGTTCGTAAAACCCTTTAATCTTGAGCATATCACTTCTCACTCCATGAGAGAAAAGTTCATCAAACATCTTGTATGGAGGAATATTTTCACTAAGCTCAACATTCTCATTGAATGTTTGGAAATATTTTTCCGCAAACTTAATATCATTCTCTGAATAGTTAGAGCATTTAACTTTACAAATAAAGTCTGCGACAGGATTAATATCAAACCCCACTGACTCTATTTCACTAAATTTTGACTCAAGCAATGTTGTTCCAACTCCAGAGAACGGATCAAGGATCTTTAGATTCTTTTTTTGGGGTAGTTCTGAAATAAACCCAGTTATTAATCGAGAAGAGAATGCTTCTTTGTAATAAAACCATCTATGTATTGGTAAATCCACATTACCTGAAAAATTCACTGCTTCCTTTGTTAGGATGCTCTCCCTCAAAGCAAAATCCCTTTTCAAGGATGAAATTACTTCTTCGTATGTTATTTTATCAAAATTTGAAGTTTTCATGAGTTAAAACCTAGACTCATTGATGCTTTATCACTTTTGAAGTGTTGGGAATATTATCTTCAGTATTCTTGAGTAATGTCCATAACTTTAGTAAGGCAGACTTATGGCTATCAATTGTTGAAATAGAAAAGTCTTTTTGAAAATCAAGGGTTTCCAATAAAACACCTTTAGTAAAATTTTTAATTTTTTTTCGAATTAGTGGATATTTCGGGATCATCATGGGTCTTTTCGACCCACCACGCCTATATAACGTGCAGCCGTCAAATCTGATTAAGCAACAAAATGGCTTTCAGATGAAAATTTGATTTTAGAATTTATTGATTAAAATGGCGCACCGGGGAGGATTCGAACCCCCGACCCCCTGATTCGTAGTCAGGTACTCTATCCAGCTGAGCTACCGG
>ENA-ORXM01002661-ORXM01002661.1-marine-metagenome-genome-assembly--contig:-NODE-2661-length-19994-cov-3.803535_pt1 | contig 19994 bp, 9 predicted proteins | sample MGYA00237867_ERZ511480 | MGnify/ENA primary metagenome ERZ511480 (study PRJEB26309, sample SAMN06266103) | marine metagenome | isolation source: Algal blade | place: United Kingdom:Sidmouth, United...
CTTGATTGTTTATTGCCCATTCCGTTGTCAATCAAAATAAGGCGATTACCATCCTCAATGAGTAAACAGCGCGTCGCAATATCAATCATATTATTAGCATCAGCAGGATTTGTACGGTTCCATAATGCTTTAGGAACAACACCAAACATGGCGCCACCATCAAGCTTAATATTACCAGCATTTATGGGGTATAAATTCATAGGGATGTAAAATTAAGAAATCTATATTAAATCCTTTAAAACGTTAAGAATATATTAAGAAATGATTTTAGTTATTTTGAAGAAATAACTTGTTTTAAGCGTTTGCCATAGTCAAACAAAGCTTTAATTTCTTTAATACTTGCTAATCTTTCTTTTCCAAAAATTAATAAGGCATTTCCATTAGACTCCACATGGTAATAGGGGTTGCTTTCAAAGAAATGTGTAATATCATCATTAAAAAACTCAGCAATACTTACTTCATTACTACCTAATAGGTAAAAACGGTTAGAAAAATCGTCATGATTTTCAATAGGTATATCCTTATATCCTGCAAAAGCTGAAACTTTTTCAAGAAACCCTTCTTTATCAAGCGTAAACTCTGCAATCTCAAATTGCAAATCGATATAAAGCATGCTTTTACGAATCTCTTCTTTAGCGATAAATTCACCTTCAGAAAATTCAATATCAAACAATGTTATAGCACCATCTTTATCAGATAATTTATTGTAAATATGATTAATGTGTTTAGTTCCGAAAAATGAAAAGCTATTTAAAAAACTCACATTTTTATCCCTTTTAAATTGATAATTTAAATGATAGTCTTTTGCTAAGCTTTCTATACTTGTTTGGCGCCTTGTTAAGCTGTTTTTAATAATATTTGGTATAGGAAGCAATCGCCTTGAGGCAAAGGGATGTTTCGTCTCTGTATCATGCTCATCTAAACCAACAACATCAAAGTGACCACCACGCTTTGTAAATAATTCTCGATAGTTATTTACGTTTTCTAGAACAGTATCATCAACAAAATTACATAACGAAAAATCCAATATAACATCTTGATTTTCGGGAATAGCATCTAAATGTTTTTTTAATCTGAAATAATTTATAAAGCTACAGAAATGCTTAACACTCACATAATAATTAGCTTTATTACCTTGCTCTTTATACATTAAAACATTTGGCTTGAGTAGATTTCTGAAAAACAAACCATAACCAAAATGTCTGTTTATAATAATATGTATTATAAATGTAGTTAAAACACCAGCGATAATACCCGTTATTAAACCGATTTTTAAGGTTATAATAAGTGTAACAAAAAATATAATAAGCTGTTCTTTACCAATAGAAAACATTTTAGTAATAACCTTAGGCGATGCCAGTTTATAACCTGTATAAACTAAAATAGCCATTAATGCAGGAAGAGGAATACGCGCAATTTGCGTACTGAAAAAGACAATAAAAAGCACTAAAAATAATGCGTGGAAAAAATTTGCAGAACGATTTGTTGCCCCTTGATTTACATTTACAGAACTACGAGCAATTACGGTTACAACGTTTAAACCACCCAGTAACCCACTACCTACAGTTGCTAAACCAAGCGCTTTTAAATCTCTGTTAACATTAGAGCGTCGCTTTTCGGGGTCTAACTTATCAACAGCTTTAATACTTAATAATGACTCTATACTTGAGATGAGAGTTAATGCAATAACACTTCCCCAAAACGAAAAACTCCAAATACCATTAAAATTTGGTGTAGGCAAATCTGCTATAATTTTTTGAATGCTTGGAATTCCAGAAACCATGTATTCCAATGCGATTGGATTAGGTTCATGTAAACCTACTTCAAAATAATAGCTAAAACCTATAGATAATATAACAATCCACATAGGAGCTGGAATAAGTTGTAAATATTTGTTTCTAATTTTTGAGTAGAAAAGCATAATTGCTAAACTTAAAATACCAGCTAGAGCTGCAAAAATTAACCCTTTATTTTCATAATGAATGGCATCATTTATAGTGAATGGAATATCTATAAGATAGTCAATAGTGTCTGCTCTATTAATTTTATGAGCAAGCATAATATGAAACTGCTTTCCTAATATAATTAATCCGATAGCAGCAAGCATCCCTTGGATAGCGGAAGAAGGGAAAAAATCTGCAAGCGTACCCATTCTAAAAAAACCAAGCAGTAAAAGTAAAACGCCAGAACACATAATAGCAACATATGCTGTTTCAATACCTAACGTGGATATGGCCACTAAAAGTACACCAACTAGGCCGTTTCCTGGGCCTACAATAGTAACATGACTCCCACCTAAAATAGAAACCATAATACCACCAATAACAGCAGCAATAATACCTGCTATAGGAGGAGCATCACTTGCCATGGCGAGTCCTAGTCCTAGAGGTAAAGCAATAAGACTTACCACAAACCCAGAAAATATATTTTTAGGTAAGGTTTGAAAAAAGTCTTTTATAGTGCTTTTTTTTTGGTTCATTGTAGGATCAAGACATCTGTTGGTAATTCGGTTAAAATATGTTCAATATCATGTGGAAAAAGGCGATCCCAAAAGGTCATTTTTGTGGGTGCATTCATAATTAATAAATCAGCACGCGAAATTTGTGCATAATGACCTATAGAATATCCACGCTTTCCAAATATGGGACGTAACTTTATAACTTTGTTTGTAGTATATTCTTTAGGAATATGACTAATAATATCATTTATTCTAGAGTTTTCTCTAAGTTTAATTCGCTCTTTAGCTATGGTTGCTCTTCTTAACGATTTATCATCTTCAACTTTCACATGAATTTCATCATGCTCAATTTCTTCTACAATTGTTATTTTTTTAGATTTAAGTTGTTCTGCAACATAAAAAGCAGCTGTAATAGTTTGTTCTGTTTTTGGATCTTTCAAACCATTTACTACGATGTGTTGGCATGGAACTCTGTCAATTGATGGTTTTATTAATAATAAAATGGAGCATTTAGATTGACGCGTAATTTTTCTAGCAATAGAACCCACATAATATTTTAAAATGCGTTCACGCCTTACAGCTCCAAGTATTAGTAAGTCTATTTTTTTTTCTTCGGAAATGGATAAAATAACATCAACAGGTTCTCCAGATCTAAAAACCACTTCAAAATTTAAATGGTCTTTTTCAAAACTTTTTAAAATGCTAATTAGCATATTTCTTTTCTTTTCGGAAGCGTCGCCAACATGAATTAGAAATAATTTCGCTTTAAAAAAAACAGACAATCTTGCTGCCTCAAAGAGGTTTGCTTTTAAGTTTGGGGAATATGCTACCCCAATTCCAATACTTTTAAAAGTCTTTAAAGACAAAGGTTTTGCTTTTTTTTAGTAAAAGTTGAAAGATAACATTTTTTTGAAAACATTAAATGATGTGTTTTACTTAAATTCGTATTTTACTATACAGATATATAGCCTATGTTAGAACTCGCAGGAATAATTATTTTAGGAATATTGGCTCAATGGGTAGCTTGGAAATTTAAAATTCCAGCTATATTACCTTTAATTTTAATAGGGCTTTTAGTCGGCCCTATTGCAGCCGAGTTTTTAAGTGAAGATGGCACAAAATGGATAGAGCCTATTTGGGTAGGTCCTCAATTAGATGCACTTGGTCGTCCTTTACTTGATGATATGGGTAAACCCATTGGTGGTAAAGGGCTCTTCCCTGGAGAAGGTTTATACTATTTTGTGTCTTTAGCTATAAGTATAATTCTTTTTGAAGGTGGTTTAACCTTAAAACGGGCAGAAATAAAACACGTAGGGCCAGTAATTACAAAGTTAATTACATTGGGTTCCGCAGTTACTTTCTTTGGTGCTGGTGTTTTAGCACATTTAATTTTTGGATTAACTTGGCAGCTTTCATTCTTATTCTCAGGGTTAATTATTGTTACTGGACCAACAGTAATAACACCTATACTTAGAAATATACCGCTTAAAAAAGACCTTTCAACCGTTTTAAAATGGGAAGGTATTTTGATCGACCCTATTGGCGCCTTAGTAGCGGTTTTAGTATTTGAATTTATTAGTGTTGAAGGTGATAGTGGTTTTACTAAAACAGCTTTAATGGAGTTTGGTAAAATTATTCTTTTTGGCACGTCTTTTGGGTTTACTTTTGCTCATGCTTTGGCCTTTGCCATAAATAAAAAATTGATTCCACATTATTTGTTGAATGTAGTATCGTTATCCACTGTTTTATTAGTTTTTGTAGAGTCTGAAGTTTTTGCTCATGAATCTGGGTTATTAGCTGTAGTTGTCATGGGTATGGTTTTAGGAAACAGTAAGTTAAGCAACTTAAAAGAGTTACTCTATTTTAAAGAATCCTTGAGCGTTTTATTAATTTCCATTCTTTTTATTCTATTGGCTGCAAGTATTAATATTGAAGATTTATTGTTACTTTATACTTGGAAAACAGCAGCACTTTTTGCAGCTGTAGTATTTATAATAAGGCCTGTAGCTGTTTTTTTAAGTACTATGGGATCGAAATTAAAAACTAACGAAAAGGTTTTTATAAGTTGGGTAGGTCCAAGAGGAATTGTTGCTGCAGGTATCGCATCGCTGTTTGGAAGTAAACTTATAAGACAAGGTGTTGAAGGTGCCGAATATATTACTCCTCTGGTTTTTATGATTGTGTTAGGTACCGTTTTATTAAATGCTACTACCGCACGTTTTTTTGCAAAAATAGTGGGTGTATTTCTTAAAAAATCTGAAGGTATTTTAATTGTCGGCGCTTCAAAAGTATCGCGTTTATTGGGGCATTATCTTTTAACTAACGGCAGGCATGTGGTACTTATTGACAGTAATGAACGTAATATTGAAAAGGCTAAAGAACTTGGTTTAGAAGCTATAAGTACAAATATTTACTCAGACACATTGATGGATAATATTGAACTTAGTGATGTTGGTTACATTATGGCATTAACAGGAAATCCAGATATTAATGAATATGCTATAAACAAATTTAGCAAGCAATTTGGGGAAAATGGTGCATTTAGATTGGTAACCACTCAAGAAATGCTAGATCATACTAACAATCCTAAAGAGGGTTTATTCTCTCATAAAGATGATTACAGTACACTGTTAGAGCTAACTAGAGCATATCCTTCTATTCAAGAAATTGATTTAGATGATAAAGCACATTATGATAAGTTAATCAAAATTTCAAATGATGATTTAGATATAATTCCGTTATTTGTAAAGGATAATGAAGGCGAATTTCATATTATAACATCTCATAATCTAGAATTTGAAAATATTGAAGCTGGGTATCAACTTGTCTATCTAGGAAAACCTTTTGATGTTGAAAATGTTCCTACGGCTGAAACAAAAGGCAGTGATGAGGTTTAAATTTATTTGTAAATTTAATTTAAATAAAATATATTAAGAAACAAGCTTAACCTGTAATTTATTCTATAATTTCGTAGTCGATACTTAATTTTCTTAAAGCCCTTAAAGCAGAGCCAGAATTTTTATTACTTACTTCAATATCTACAGCGTCTCCTTCTAAGAGTATATCTGTAAGTTCATTGGATATGGGATCATCGTGAGACGAAATCTCGGCTATACATTTGGCTATAGCTCTTTTATCTGGCCTTTGAGCATCACAAGACAATAAGTTTAATTTCATAACAATAATTTATTAATGCAAGATACTAAAGTTGAGTTTAGATAAGGTGGGTTTATAATTATACTATCATTTAGAATAATGGTAATTCCATAAAAAAGCCTCACTTTTTAAAAAAAGAAAGGCTTTCGGATTTTATAAGATTAGTTTTTTTTAACCTATAATATGTAATTCATTAAACTCTTTATCTAAAACTAAAGTGTCTCCTTTTACTTTTAACGTTTTCAACGGAATTATAACATTATCAATTTCAACTTTAGAAACCTTAAAAGGTAAACCATGTAAATTAATTTTGAAAGTTTTATAAGTGGTTATAAATTTGCCAGATTTATGTTGTTGGATTATCAGCTCCTTTTTCTTACCTAATAATTTAAAAGTTCTTAAACTATATCTGCCTTTAATATAATCATAACCATCAGTAGCATCTTCATAAACTTCAGAAACTTCTTTACCTTCTTTGTAATAAATATCTAGTAATAATTCATTAATTATTTTTTCTCCTACGTATTGTTGTATTGGATATTTGGGGATAATAGCGCCTTCTTTTACAAAAATTGGCATACTATCTAAATCGGCATCAACCCATTGTTCAGAACCGCCTTTAATTACCTCATCTGTCCAAAAATTATACCATTTACCAATAGGGAAGTACATCCGTCTTCCTTTTTGGTTTGGTCCTGTTATTGGGCAAGCTAGCATTTTTTCACCAAAAACAAACTCATCGTTTCTATAATGTGTTTGCGAATCGTGTTGATCGTATAATACAAGCGATTTTAATATAGGAATACCATCTTCCGCATACTTCCAAAAGGCTGTATATAAATAAGGCAGTAATTGGTATCTTATTTCAATAAACTTTCTTACAACGTCTGTAATAGCTGTTCCAAACGTCCAAGGTTCTTGGTCTCCATGATCTCCAGATGAATGCGTTCTACAAAATGGATGGAATATTCCTAATTGAATCCAACGGGCGTATAATTCACCATTTGGCTGTTCCGCAAAGCCTCCAATATCAGACCCTATAAACGAGAATCCAGACATACACATACGTTGTGCTTGTAAATTAGCTATGGTTAAGTGGTCCCAGGTTGCCACGTTATCTCCTGTCCAACTTGAAGTATAACGTTGCGTTCCAGAATAAGCGGCTCTTGTAATAACAAAAGGCCTTTTTGGATAAGAGAATTTCTTTAAACCTTGGTACGTAGCACGTGCCATTTGCATACCGTAAACATTATGTGCTTTTCTATGACTACAATGGTTTCCGTCATAATCATGTCTTACATCATTCGGGAAGGTTTTTCCTGGAACATCCATAACTGCAGGCTCATTCATATCATTCCAAACGCCTTTTACACCTATATCTTCTACTAATTCTTGAAATAAATTAGACCACCATTCTCTAACTTCAGGGTTTGTAAAATCCGGAAAATAACATTCCCCAGGCCAAACTTTACCTTTCATGTAAGGACCATCTGCACGTTTACAGAAGTAGTCTTTTTCAAGCCCTTCTGTAAATACGGAATAATCCATATCTATTTTAATACCTGGATCGATAATAACAATAGTTTTAAAACCATCATCAGCAAGTTCCTTAACCATACGTTTTGGATTGGGGAAATGTTCTTCACTCCATGTAAAGCATCTAAAACCTTCCATATAATCGATATCTAAATAAATAGCATCACAAGGAATTTGTAATTCTCTAAATTTTGAAGTAATTGCTTTTACATTAGCTTCTGGATAATAACTCCATTTACATTGGTGGTAACCGAGTGTCCAAAGTGCAGGCATTTCATGTGGTTTACCTGTTAAATCTGTATAATTTACAACCACGTCAGACATTTCGGGACCGTAAATAAAATAATAATTCATTTCGCCACCTTGCGCCCAAAAACTGGTAATATTTCTACGTTCGTTACAAAAATCAAAAAATGAACGAAACGTATTATCAAAAAATATACCGTAGGATTTTTTATCATTTAATCCTGTATAAAATGGAATTGTTTTGTAAATAGGATCTGTATCTCTGCCGTAAGCATAAGAATCTGTTACCCAGTTTTCAAAACGCTTTCCTTTTAGGTTAATGTCTACGGGTTTATCTCCTAACCCATAAAAGCTTTCTCCAGGTTGAGATGTTTTAGACATTTTAACAACATTGCCACCATACTCATAACTTTCCTCCCAATGGAAACCAAGCTCATCTTCACAAATTAAAGATTTATCTATAGCATCGTAAATGGAAGCACGTAAATCTAATTTTGAAATGTGGCAAATAAGTTTTGCAGTCGTAATAATATAATCATCATTATTTTCTGTAACCTCAAGATGGTTGTAACCTCTACTTGCATATTTAGTAATGGCATAAGAAAAATCATTTTCAAAACTACCAGTTGTTGTAAATCTAAAACGTAGAATACTATCTCTTCTAACAGTAACTTCTAACACAACACCATTTGCAGTTGTAAAAGACAAGACATTAAGATTTTTTTCGTATAAAATTATTTTTGAGGGGAATAGATTCCCTTTATATTCTAGTTCTGTGTTTAAAATCATAGAATTTATGGGTCATGGATTAATTAACGAAAATACTAATTTTTAAAGAGGTTGTATCTCTATTTTTGTTAAAAAACACATGGAAATATTCTACATATAATAAATAAATTATTAGAATATTGAAAATAATTTAATGTTATTTATATGATATTTTTTAAATTTTTGAAAAGTGTTAATATAAATTAAAAAAACCATTTAGCTATTGATTAATCAATAGCCAAATGGTATAATATTAATTTTAAACGTTTAGTTTATTTAAATTTAAATATAGTAACTGCCAGCGGCGCTAAAGTAATTTCTGCGGAATAGTCTTTTCCGTTCCAAGACTCTTTTTTAATAGTTGTTTCTTTCTTATTTTCAATACCACTTCCACCAAATTTTTCGGCATCACTATTAAAAATTTCAATTAGTTTTCCTTTTGATGTAACACCTATTTTATAGCTTTTTCTAACAGCAGGTGTTAAATTACAAACTACAACAACATGCTCTTTTTCATTATTTCCTTTTCTGATATAAGAAATTACTGAATTTTCATGGTCGTCATGACTAATCCACTCAAAACCTTCATTACTAAAGCCTTTTTCAAAAAGGGCAGGTGTGTTTCTATAAATCGCATTGAGGGATTTATAGTAGTTTAACATGTCTTGATGAGGTTTAAATTCTAACAAGTTCCAATCTAAACTTTCTTGGAAATCCCATTCGTTATATTGTCCAAATTCACTTCCCATAAACAAGAGTTTTGTTCCTGGATGCGTAAACATATAACCATATAGTAAACGAAGATTTGCAAAACGTTGCCATTCATCACCAGGCATTCTTCCTAAAATAGAATTTTTGCCATAAACAACTTCATCATGTGATAGCGGAAGCATAAAGTTTTCAGTAAATGCATACGCTAAACTGAATGTAATTTCATTATGATGATGCCTTCTATATACGGGATCTTTCGCAAAATAATCTAAGGTATCGTGCATCCAACCCATCATCCATTTCATACCAAAACCTAAACCACCAACAAATGTTGGTTTAGATACCATTGGGAAGGCTGTAGATTCTTCTGCAATCATTTGTGTATCTGGAAAAGATGAATATATTTCTTCATTTAACTCTTTTAAAAAGCTTATTACAGCAAGGTTTTCTCTACCACCAAATTCATTTGGTTCCCACTCGCCATCTTCTCTCGAATAATCTAAGAATAACATAGATGCAACTGCATCTACCCGTAAACCATCAGCATGGTATTGATCCATCCAAAATGCGGCATTACTTATCAAGAATGAGCGCACTTCATTACGTTCATAATTAAATATTAAACTTTTCCAATCTTGGTGATACCCTTTACGTTTGTCTGGATGCTCGTATAAACTTGAACCGTCAAAGAAACCTAAACCGTGTGCGTCTTCAGGGAAGTGAGACGGTACCCAGTCTAAAATAAGTCCAACGCCAGCTTGGTGTAATTTATCGACTAAATATTTGAATTCTTCTGGATAACCAAAACGAGATGTTGGTGCAAAATACCCAGTAACTTGGTACCCCCAAGACGGATCATATGGGAACTCCATAATAGGCATGAACTCTACGTGTGTAAAATTCATTTCCTTTACATAGGTTACTAAATCGTCAGCCAATTCAAAGTAAGATAAAAAACGATCTTCTTCGGCATGTCTTTTCCAAGAGCCTAAATGAACTTCGTATACAGAATAGGGAGCGTCAATTGCATTATGCTTTTTACGCGTTTTCATCCAATCTTTATCCTTCCATTTATAATCATCATCCCAAACTATTGATGCTGTTTTGGGGTTATGCTCGTAACGCCTTGCGTATGGATCTGCTTTTTCAGTTTTTATATCGTTATTATTGCTTTGAATTTTATATTTATATGCAGCACCTTTTTCAACAAGCGGAATAAAACCTTCCCAGATACCACTAGAATCCCATCGCACGTTTAATTGATGCTCGCCTTCCATCCAATAATTAAAATCGCCAATTACAGAGACTTGTTTTGCTGTAGGTGCCCAAACAGAAAAGTAGACCCCATCAATACCATCAACGGTAACAAGATGAGAACCGAACTTTTCATATAATCTATAATGTTTACCAGATTTAAACAGGTTAATATCAAATTCTGTAAATAAACTGTGTGCTTTTACTTGTGCCATGTTAGTTTAGTTTGTTTATTGTTATTTAGCGATTAGGTGCTAAAATTATTTATTTATTTTAAAAATATGAAAAGGCATGGTTGGTTGTAACTCAACAAAACACCATTCGCTATTCCAGTTGTAACGGCTATCCGTAATTAAATCATGCATCTCTAAATTGTGGCCGTTGTGCACGCCAATATCTCCCAAAGGTACTTGAATTGTTCCTTGTTGAGAATTGTGATGATCTAAATTAATAATAACTAATATTTCATTTGTTCGATCATCATTCCATTTGTAAAACGCTAATAAGCTATCATTATTGATAGGGCAGAACTTAATGTTATTAGTTTGTTGAAGTGATGGGTTATGGTGTCTTATATAATTTATCTTAGCAATGATAGTTATCAGCTTATTTTGAATGTCCCAATCATAATGTGTGATTTGAAATTTTTCTGAATTTAAATACTCTTCCTTTCCAAGTAGGGAACTAGAAAGCATATACTCAAAAACAGGTCCATAAATACCAATACTAGAACTTAATGTTGCAGCTAGTGCATACCTTTGTATGTGTTTTGATTCATTAGCACCTTGTAAATGGTATGGATTAATATCTGGCGTATTAGGCCAGAAATTTGGTTGCATATATTCGCTTAATTCACTAGTAGTTAACTCAGTAACATATTCAATAATCTCATGTTTACTTTCACGCCAAGTAAAATATGTATAAGACTGCGTATAACCTTGTTTAGCAAGTTGTTGCATCACTTTTGGTGCTGTAAATGCTTCTGCTAAAAAGATAACATCAGGATGTTTTGCTTTAACTTCAGTAATAATCCAATTCCAGAAATAAAAGGGTTTGGTGTGCGGATTATCTACTCTAAAAATATTTATACCACAATCTATCCAATGAAATAAAATATCTAAACATTCATTCCATAAACTTTTATAGTCTTCACTTTCCCAATAAATAGGAAGGATATCTTGATATTTTTTAGGCGGATTTTCTGCATATTGAACGGTACCATCTGGTCGCCACTTAAACCATGAGGGATGATCTTTAACCCAAGGGTGATCTGGAGCTGCCTGAAGTGCATAATCCATAGCAATTTCAAGATTGTTTTCTTTAGCTTTTTGAATTAATGATTTAAACTCATCAAGGGTTCCTAATTGCGGATGAATATCTTTATGTCCACCATGTTGAGAACCAACTCCCCAAGTCGACCCTACATCACCTTCCTTTGCTTCTGTAGTGTTGTTTTTCCCTTTTCTGTTTACTTCACCAATGGGATGGATAGGAGGTAAGTATACCACATCAAAGCCCATACTTTTTACACGTGGTATTAAGCGTTCACAATCTTTAAAAGTACCGTGAACTCCTTTTTGATCTGATGCTGAACGTGGAAAAAATTCATACCATGTACTAAAACGCGCCTTTTTTCTATCTACATATACCTTATATTCTTTAGTTGTGTTCTCTAAAGTTTTTATAGGGTTTTTAAAGAATATATTATATAGCCTTTCGGTAGTTGCCTCCGTAATAGCCTCGCCATAATCATCTTCATTTTTAAATAGTTTATAAAGGTGTTCTAAGTAGCTTTTATCTTCAGCATTTACTTGCTTTAAAAGTGCTTCAATATGCTCTGCGCCTTCTAATAATTCTGAAGACACGTGTTGACCATCATTAATTTTTCTAATTAAACCGTAACGCCAATTGAGGGCATAATCTACCCAAGCTTGTACTTTATATTCAAAAAAACCTTGTTTATCTACTGAAAAAGAGGCTTGCCACTCATCATTAGAAACTAAAGTCATTCTTTTTTCTCTCCAAGCTCTTCCTTTTTCATGTTTGTATAAAACAGTTGCACTTAAAACATCATGGCCATCAGCCAAAACATGCGCGCTTACATTTACAATTTCATTTACTACACGTTTAATATAATAATCACCACCGTTTACACTTGGTGAAACATGGTCAATTACAACTCGTCTTTGGTCTTGCATTTTAGTTGTTTAAATAAGAAAAATAAATATTTTAGTGTTTTTTTAAATCACAGTTCCTTTAGGAATAGTGGCACCGTTTTTAATTACCACGATACCGTCTCTAACACAGTAAGTATCTGTTTCTGAGTCTTCAAGATGTTTCCCGCCTTCGATTTTAACTTGATCACCAATACGGCAGTTTTTATCGAGAATACAGTTTTTAATATAGCAATCTTCCCCTATACCAATTAAATTCTCAATTTTATTGTTTTGCATGTCTTCAAGAGATTCATAATAGTCGGCTCCCATCATGTAGGTATTGATTACGGTTGAGTTTTTTCCTATTCTTGACCTAATTCCAATAACTGATTTTTCAATTTTTGTAGCATTTATAATACATCCTTCAGAAATAACAGTTTTATCTAATTTTGTACCTGCAATTTTAGTAGTAGGTAGCATTCTAGCATGCGTATAAATGCGCTTGTCTTTATTATATAAATCAAATTTAGGAATGTTATCTGTTAAGCCTAAATTAGCTTCAAAAAAGGATTCTATAGTTCCTATATCTGTCCAATACCCTTCATATTGATAACTCAATGTTTTGTGTGTGTCTATTGATTGAGGTATGATTTCTTTACCAAAGTCTATGGTATCAGGATTCTTCATTAATTCAACTAATAAATCTTTGTTAAAAACGTAAATACCCATGGATGCTAGATAATTGCGTCCTTGAGATTTCATTTCAGGGCTTACTTCGGAGGTCCAATCAGATAAGAGATCGGAATCTGGTTTTTCTATAAATGAGGTGATAATATTTTCTTCATTAGATTTTAGAATTCCAAATCCAGTTGCATCTTTAGCATTTACAGGAATGGTTGCAATAGAAATTTTGGCACCACTTTTTTCATGTGCTTCAATCATTTTATCATAATCCATTTGGTATAATTGATCACCTGATAAGATTAAGGCATATTCAAAATCATGTTGTAAAAAATGGTGCATACTTTGCCTAACAGCATCTGCCGTTCCTTGAAACCAAGTTTTACTTTCTGGTGTTTGTTCAGCAGCTAATACATCAACAAAAGCAGAGCTGAAAAAACTAAAGTGATATGTGTTTTTAATGTGTTTATTTAAACCTGCAGAATTAAATTGCGTTAAAACAAAAATACGCTTAATATCTGCGTTAATACAGTTTGAAATAGGGATGTCAACTAATCTGTATTTTCCTGCTATGGATACTGCTGGTTTTGATCGTCTATCTGTTAATGGATATAGTCTTGATCCTTGACCTCCACCTAATATTATAGATAAAACTTTATTGTTAATCATAGTTTTTTAGTTTTTTAGTTAGTTTATATTAATGATTTGTATAGTTTTTCTACTTGTTTTGCAATGGCAATCCAATCGAAATAATCTTCAACACGTTTTCTACCATTTTTAGCCATAGTTTCTCTTAATGATTTATCACCAATCACTTTGTTTACGCCATTGGCTAAATCTCTCGAAAATTTATCAGGATCAATAGGTTCAAAAGGCGCTTCTTTTTGTTGCTCTAATGGTATTAAAATACCAGTTTCTTCATGTACAACAACTTCTTTTATACCTCCTACAGCACTTGCTACAACTGCTGTATCGCAAGCCATAGCTTCAATATTTATAATTCCGAAAGGCTCATAAATAGAAGGACAACAGAATACATCGGCATGCGAGTATAATTCTATAATTTCCTCTTTAGTAACCATTTTATCAATCCAAATCACATTATTACGTGTTTTTTGGACTTCGGTAACAGCGTCTTTCATTTCTTGACCAATTTCTTTCGTATCTGGCGCACCTGCACAAAGTACTATCTGCGTTTCTGGATCAATATATTTAATGGCATTTACCAAATGAATAATTCCTTTCTGGCGTGTAATTCTGCCAACAAAAAGCACATAAGGTTTGTTTTTATCAACACCGTATTCATCTAACGTAGATGATGTTTCCGTTTTGATATATTGTTGAAGATTAATACCATTATATATGACATGAATTTTGCTTTCATCCACATCAAAATGTTTAATTACATCCTCTTTAGTTTCCTCTGAGACTGCAATTAACGCATCAGCCATTTCAATAGCTGTTTTTTCAACCCATGAAGATGCATCGTAACCTCTGCCCAACTGCTCACGTTTCCAGGGGCGTAAAGGCTCTAAGGAGTGCGTTGTAATCACTAACGGTACACCATAACATAGTTTTGCGACAATACCTGCAAAATGTGCGTACCAAGTATGGCAATGCACAATATCAGCATCAATAGGAGCTGCATTCATATCTATACAGGTACTCAAGGTTTTAAAAACAGATTTTAATTTATCGTTAGAATTTTTAAAAATAGCTTTATCGTCTGTAAACCCTTTAACTGTTAAATTTTGTGATTTATCATCTTGATCTCCAAAACACCTCACATCTATTTCCATTAACTTAGCTAATTCGCCTGCTAAATATTCAACATGAACTCCTGCTCCACCATAAACATGCGGTGGAAATTCCTTAGTGTAAAAAAGTGCTTTCATAAATTTTATTTACTTATCATTTAATTTAGATAAAACTGCTCTAAAAATTATACTATTAATCTTTTCAAAGTAGGTTAATAATCACACATGGATATGATCACATTTAGTTAGAATACTAAATTATGACAATTTATTAATTGTTAATAACTTTAATAGGTTAAATAATTTTTAATAAATATGATTATATCAATAATGGTGTAGGGTAAAGCTTGATTTGGTTAGTTTAATCGAATTTTTTTTACTTATGTTATAAACATACAAAATTTATTCTTAAAAAAATGAAGTCCATTTACTTTTATGGAAAAAAAGGCATTTTTCTATATAAAGGAAATTATCTGCAAAAAAAATACGTAAAAACATAGGTTTGGCTTTAATCATTCAAGTAAAAGAGCCAATACATCTGGTAGGTACTGTTTGGGTTATAGAAGGTGGTTAGATGATTTTTTTAACTGTTATCCGAAAAGGGTCGAGCTTTCCATTATATCTTTTTTATAAGTTTACATTTAGTATTAAATAACGTGTCCATATTTTTAGTGTTAGATAAGAAATAATTTAAACCTTTTAGTTATAAAAAAGGATGCCGCTTTAATCCCAAATACATCTATCCGCTAAAATAAAAATCAGGCTATTTCTATGAATAGACTTATAACAAAGATGATTTTAATCAAACTACCCGTTATCCAAAATTGTATCTTAGTAGTTAGGTCTTCTACTAATAGTTAGACTTTATTTAAAAGGAAGAAGTGAATTTAATTTTCCAAAATAAAACTGAATAAGCACTGATTCATATTACTTTTCAACCACAACCCATTTACCCTTAGTCCTAACCAAATACTCATTATCATACATCGCTTCAGCCTGTATCCCTGGTAAATAATAAGTTCCCAAATACGAAGCATTCAGCATCACATTAAATGTTTTGGTGCTGTGTTTCCCTTTTTCAGGCAAATCAAAATAGAAATTTACACGGTCGTCTCTAATATCAGTATGTCGTGCAGCACTTGTGGTTGTACTACCAAAAGCAGTAAAACGAGTGTTTATAATTTCCCAACCCGACGGGAATATTTTAGACAACGCCACATCATTAACCGATGTGTTTTTCAAATTACTAACACTAACCGTTGCTACAAAATCTTGACCTTGCACCAGCTTAGAAATATCAATAGTATTCCCTTTTAAATCTTTGTATTGTTCGGAAACCGTCAATCCACGTTCCTCTACCAATTCTTGCCCAAGTGGTAATTTTCCAGAATTCAATACCCGAACATAAACCACATTATCTTTTACGTTTGTAAACGCTAAATTATTAAAACCATCAACAACTTGTAATTCACGTTGCGCAATTGCACTTTTGGTATCTATACTTTCCGTTTTTCCATTAATAATATAATTTACTTTTAAAGCTTTTCCGCCGTTGGCGTTTACCATTTTTGCCATGGCCAATAAACTGTAAGCAGTAGTTTGTGTACTCATCCATTGGGAACTCGATAAATCTTTTGCAATATCTTCAGCAAGATCTCGCATTTTAGGATTTTTAGTCAACACCATAGTTTCTAAAGCCATGGCGCGATTCCTGTCGGCAGAACCATAGGTGTAATAATTGTAACGTTGCCGTTTAAAATTGATATTTGCTGACTGTAAAATTTTGTCACTTGCTTCTTTCTGTCCAGCCAAAGTATAAGCAACAGCTAATCGCCATTTGGCTTCGTTGGAAATTTCACTAAACTCGCGTAAACGGTTCATACTTCCTAAATCTGCGCTTCCAGCTAAAGCCAATGTATAAAGTCGATACGCTTGTGCTAAATCAGAATTGTAGGTTCTATAACTCGGTCTCCAATTTCTAGCGGCTTGTTTTTGATATTTTAACCAATTACTTTTAAAAGTCAATGGTAAAACATAACCTTTTTTTTCAGCTTCAATCATAAAATGACCAGCGTAACTCGTTCCCCAATCGTTTGCACTAGGTTCTCCAATCCAATAACTTAATCCACCATGCGCGAGCTGAAAATGTCCTAAACGTTTTATGCCATTTTCTATATTAGTTTGTATGTCTTTTTTTTTATCAAAAGTTAAATCAAAAATATCAGCTAAAAACAATTGTGGAAAAACACTCGATGTTGTTTGTTCCACACAACCATGCGGATATTGAATTAAATACTGTAATCGTCTAGTAAAATCCATAGGGGGCAAAGTAGAAAACTCAACAATAGCAGAATTTGTTCCAACAACTCCAAATGTTGAAAAGTCTAAAGTTTCAGAAGTATTTGCAGTCAAGGTTTTATTTATTGCTTTTGATGTTATTGGGTTGGTGTTTATCACATCTAATTCTACTTTATAAGTCGATTTCTCACCATTTCCAGTAGCAACCACTTCAATTGTATTTATACCTTTCGCTTTACTAACATCTAACTCAAAATAAGCCATTTGTTCATCAGGTCTTGCAAAACTTAATGCTTTTGTGGTTTCTCCAACTATTGATATCCCATTACTGAGTTTCAAACTGATAGTTACATTTTTCACTTTTGGTTCCATCGCAAAAACAGTAACAGGTAAAGTCACTTTTTCACCTGGGCTCAACTTCCGCGGAAGCGTTGCTAAAACCATAAGCGGTTTTTTAACTTCTACAGCTTTATCGGTACTTCCATAAGCTCCACCAGTATTGTTTCCCGCAACCACCATTGTACGCACAGAACCAATATAATTTGGTAGTTTAATTTGATGCGTTTTCGTTTGTCCTGCATCCAATTTAAAAGGTCCTAAATAAGTTACTACAGGTTTAAAACGATTCGCTTTTTTGTTTTTTCCACCTAGAGCATTTCCATCACCACCAATAGCAAATACTTGATCGATGCTTCCAGAATACGCGCCGATAACATCATCAAAAACATCCCAAGTTTTTACGCCTAAAGCCTCACGTTTGTAAAATTCATCCCAAGCATTTGGAGTTTTAAATCGTGTTAAATCTAGTAAACCTTCTTCAACCATAGCAATAGTATAGGTCATTGCTTTTTTGTTTTTCTCAGATATTTTAACCTCAAAAGTTTGTTCAGGTTTTAGTTTATCTGGCATGACTAATTGCGGTTCAAGTTTCGTATTTGGATCTTCCACCATAATAGGGATAACACCATATAATCGAATTGGTAAATCGTTAGCGGTAATAGCATGAGGTTGTAATAATGAAATATTTACAAATACATTAGGTGCCATTTCTTTTGAAATTGGAATATCAACAGTTGTTTCGCCTTTCTCTGTTTTTACCCATTTAAAATCTAAAACTTCTGTACCGTTTTCAATACTTACCAAAGCACGACCTTCGCTTCCAGAAGCAAAAGTCACTTTAGCTGTTTCGCCTACATTATAATTTTCTTTATCCGCAGAAAACACTAACATTTTAGCAGCTTCTTTATCCGAAGATGGTGCTTTTTGCCACCAGTTTTTATAGAAATAAGCGGTTCTTCCTGTGGCGTGTCCACTTATGTGATCAACAACTCTGATGAGGTAACGCCCACGATCATTATCTGGAATTTTAATACTAAAAGTTGTTTTTCCATTAGCATCAGTATTAATTTTTGAAGTCGAGTAAGGTTTGTGATAATTACTAGATACGTAACTCGATAAGTTATCATAAGAAGAATTCCACCACCAACGCCATTCTACTTTATAGACTTTAACCTCAAGGTTATTCCGTTTTATTGGTTTGCCATTTTCATCAACCACAACCACATCAAACGTTTGATTTTCATCTGTAAAAAAGGAATCATAAGCGTTTCCTTCAGGAGAGCGTAATCCAACAAAAGATTCGTAAGGTGCGTATTGTTTTGTAAATGCATCCATGGAGAAATCGCCACCGTTTTCAAAAGCGCGTACTAAAAATTGCATATTTAACATGCCTGGAGCATTTTTTCCAACACTCAACTTTTTGTTTATTGTGGCTAATCCTTCTGCATTCACTTTGCCATTAAACACATTAATTTCTTCTGTTTGAAATTTTCTTGTCGGGTCATTAAATGTATAATCTTTATAGTTTTTGAAAGCCGTATTTGCGGTACTAAATTTCGCTTTAATCTCAGTTTTTAAGTTTTTTCCTGGTGCACCATGAAGCCATTTAACTTCCAAATCAGCTTTTAATGGCGATTTGCCAGAAAGGATTTCATTTTTAAAATCAACTTTAATTTTTAAACGATTTGGTTTAACTGTTTCAATATTCAAATCTTTATAAAATGTGGCACCACCAACTGAAACTTTGGCACTATAATTTCCTGTTTTGTTTTCGGTAGATGTTATAACTGTAAATTTATAAAAGTTATCTATATCCTCTGAGGTTACTGTTTTATAAACCAGTTTTCCATTAGGATCTGTAATTTGTAGTTTTACAGGATGTTTTTTAGGAAGTGGATTTGCTTTATCATTCAACATAAATGTTAAATGCAAAGTATCTCCAGGTCGCCAAACTCCACGTTCGCCATAAATGTAACCTTTAAGTCCGCGTTGTAAACGATTTCCAGAAACATCAAATTTGCTTAACGATAGCGAATTTGCATCATGAAGCTTCACATAAGTTTTATTCCTTCCTTTAGAAATAATTGCAAACGCTGCGTTTTTATCCGAATCGATTAAGGTTAAACCTTGCTCGTCTGTATTTCGAGTAGCTAGTTCTTGTTGCTGAAAATTGTAGATAGCAACCTTTGCTCCAGCTTCAGGGTTGGTATTTAAAATGTTGGTAACTGCAAAATAATACGAGTTGTTTGTACCTTGTTTTGCAATAACACCTAAGTTTGAAGCTAATAAATTTTGAGAGACTATTTTATTTTCGCCGTAATATGCATCGTGACATGGATTCTGTTCTTCATTCCAATTATAAGTATAATCTTTAAAATTGTATATTTTGTTATTCCAATAAGCTTCTTCTCGTAGTTCTTCATCCTCAGTATCTATTTCACCATAATCTTCCTCCTCATAATAATCGTCATAATCTTCATTTTCACTATTTGAAATACCGGTATTTGCTTCACAATTATAAAGAGAATAGCCTTTGTTGAAACTTAATTCTACGCGATAAATAGCGCCTGCGTCAGCTTTAAAAAAGTTGGATAAATCGATGCTGTAAGCGTTCCATTTTCCTGAGTTTTCAGC
>ENA-ORXM01002662-ORXM01002662.1-marine-metagenome-genome-assembly--contig:-NODE-2662-length-19970-cov-8.136179_pt1 | contig 19970 bp, 16 predicted proteins | sample MGYA00237867_ERZ511480 | MGnify/ENA primary metagenome ERZ511480 (study PRJEB26309, sample SAMN06266103) | marine metagenome | isolation source: Algal blade | place: United Kingdom:Sidmouth, United...
CGCCTTCACTTTCATGCCCTTCAGGGTACGAACGCCTTGTCCTCGAGGCTGCCTGGCTCGCTGAGCCCGACAGTATCAGCGAGACAGACCACTAGTCTGTTTCGATCACGCCGACAGGAGAACGATGACCGTGAGCTCGTCGAAGAGTCGAGAAGAGATCTGGGACGAGTGGCGAGAGCTCGTCAACATGGCGCCGCGGGAGCTCGAGCGTTTCCTCGAGACCGACGAAAGCCGGAAGGTCGGTGCCGACAGCGGCGACGGCGAGAGCACGGGGCACAAGTCCGGCCGGCGCATCGTCGAGATCAAGCGCACGAACAAGGACGACCTCGACGACGGACAGTGGGAGCACATGGCGGCCGTCGTCGGCTACATCAAGCGGCACGTGGCGCAGGGCGGGCCGGACGACGACGTCGAGACGAGCGCCTGGCGCCACTCCCTGATGAACTGGGGTCACGATCCCTTGAAAAAGGGCGACTGACGGGCTTGTCGGGTCGCGTCGTCGAGCGCGGATCTCGACATCGAGAGCGGTCTTCGGACCCGCGTCGTGCCCGTCCCCGCGCGACCGTCACGGTGTCGCGCGGGTGGCCGTAGACGGCGAGCGTCAGGCGCTCCCGGCACCGACGACGTGACCGCGGCGGGCCGCCGAGCGCCTGAACAACACGAGCAGCAGCAGCGCGAGCGGCCCGCCCGCACCCTCGGCGCCGAGAAATACATCACCCTTGGAACCGCCGACCCTGACGACGGGGCCGCCCGGTGCATCATCGGCCGGGCCGGGCGCCGCGGGGTCCGTCTCGGCGACAGGTGTCTCGACGGGCGGTGTCACCGGCGGCGCGACGGGCGGGGTGACAGGCACGACCGGTACCTCCGGCACGGCAGGCTCCTCCGGCGTGCCGCTGCCACCTTGCTCGGCGTCGGCACTGACCCGCGTGCGCACGACGAAGCGCGACGCGCGCAGGTACTTCAGCGTCCAGCTGCTCCAGTCCGTGGCGTAGAACTCGACGCCCATGCGGTACTCGCCGAGTCCGCCGGCCGTCGGCCAAAGGAAGTCGACCGTCGTCGTCGCACCGGGGGCGAGCGTGATCAGCTCGGGGTGGACGAGGTGGGCGACCTCGCTGCCGCCCTCGTCGTAGATGTTGACCAGCATGCGGAAGGGCTCCGTGCCACGGTCGTTTCTCACGCGCACGCCGAACGGCACGCTGCTGCTCACGAAATGCTCGGGGTTCGCGTAGACGATGTCCTCGACGACGGGCAGGACCGGCGTCACCGTGTCGGGATCGGCCAGCCGCACGACCTGCGAGGTCGAGCGCCGCACCTGGCTGCCGACGGCGTTCGCGGTGAGCGTCACGGTGTAGTCCCCCGGTGCGGCGTAGACGTGCCGCACCGATTCCCCGGCCGCCGTGTCGCCGTCACCGAAGTCCCAGCGGTAGAGCAGCGTCCGGCCGCCGGTGTGGTAGGAATCGGCGGCGTCGAGATTGATCGCGAGCAACGATTCGGCATCGGGGGACGTGTCGAACGAGACGACCGGGTACTGGGCGACGGCACCGGAGGCGTCGTAGCGCAGGCAGCGGATCTCGGTGACCGGCGTGCCGTCGGCGTTGCCGACCTCGTAGGCGCTCCAGCAGACGTTGCCGTCGCGGTCGGTCTCGACATCGCTCGGCCGGCCGGCCTCCTTCACCTGGATCACCTGCGAGGGATTGCCGCTGCCACCGATGTGGACCGAGGCGATCGTGTCGAGCACGTAATCGCCGTAGACACAGGTGCCGTTGAAGTCGACCGGGTACTCGTCCGAGTTGGCCGTGGCGCAGCCGATGGCCGCCCCGACCGACAGCTCCTCGCCACCGACGACGAGCGGTTGATGCGGGTAGGCGAAGGAGGGCTCGATGTAGGTGCCGGGCACGAGCGGGCACGAGGCCAGGCGCTCGCCGTCGCGATCGAGCGAGAGCGTCTGGTAACCGTTCTGCACCGGGCCGTTCTCGCGGCACGGCCAGCCGGCGTTGTCGCCCGGGGAGAGGCAGTAGATGCCTTCGGTCAGGTACCAGCCGACGTTGCCGAGGCAGAGCTGCCCGGTCTGCGCGTTGAACGCGGCGCTCTTGGGGTTCCTGAGCCCGTAGGCGTAGACCTTGGAGGCGTTGTCGTCCGGATCGCCGGTGAAGAAGGGGTTGTCGGCGGGCCCGGTGCCGTCGGGGTTGATGCGCAGGACCTTGCCGGCCATGTGCTCGAGGCGCTGGGCGTAGAACGCCTTCGGGTCGGGCGAGTAGAACCCCGCGCCGTCACCGGTGCCGACGTAGATCTTGCCGTCCGGCCCGTAGCGGACGAACGTGAACGAGTGGCTGCCGTCGTCGACCGCCCCGCAGTCGCTGCCGAGCGGACGGTCGTTGCAGGAGGGAAACTCGGCCGTGGCGCTGAGCTTGCCGAGGATGACGTCGGCGTCCGTCGGCGGATCGGCGAAGTACTGCACGCGACCGTCCGCACCGATCTCCTCGCGCAGCGCGAGCTTCGCGACCTTGGCGTACATCGGGCCCTCGGTATCGACGACGCCGGCATCGTGGGTGTAGGTCAGGAGGATCTCCTTGACCGCCGGGAAGTCGGGGTGGACGTCGATGCCGCCGAGGCCGCGATCGATCCAGATCGAGATGCGATCCTCGAGGCTGACCACCGGGCGTGCCTGAAGCTGTCCGTCGACGATCACGCGCACGAGCCCTTCCTTCTCGGCGGCGAAGACCACGTCGGCATCGTCGGCGAAGGCGATGGCCGACGCGCGGTAGAGGCCCGTGAAGTCGCCCTCGGGCGTGTACGGGTCCCGGCGAACCTCTTCGAGCGTCGGACCGATCGTCGTGATGTAGAACCCCGGCGTCTGCACCTGCGGGGCGGCGTGGCCCGGTGACGCGAACATCCAGAGGGCCGCGGCGGCAAGCAGCGACGCGGCGGCGGTCGGCCGCCATGCGCGCGGCACCGGACGCGCGCGTTTCGCGAATGAGGTCATCGTCGGGAATCCGTGTTTGCTACGGGTCGAGCCCGATCGCGGCACGGCCCGGACGGCCATGCGCAGGATCGCGTGCTCTCCGAATATCGGGAGATCTGTACGTTGAGGATAGTCGCAAGCTCGCCGGGGGCAACGTGACGTGCCGTCGACTTCGGACAAGACCGGGCCCGCGCGCAGCCGTCGGGCCGGGGACACTCACGACACGCGAGCGTCCCCGGCCCACCCCTGCCGACCCGTGACCGCCGGCCCGCGGGACGCGTCCGCGAAGCGGGGTAGCCCCGGAACGCTGCCCCTCGGGAACGTGGTCGACGGCTCAGGGCAGCTGATCGATCCAGTCGCCGATCAGCTCGACCGCGGCCCGGTCGACGACATGCGTCGAGATCGGCGGCATGCGCGACTCGTCCAGGCTCCCGATCCGATGCCACAGCACGCTCGCCTCGCGATCGCCCGACGCGATGATGCGGGCGTTCGCGATGCCGAGATCCCCTGCCGAAGGCTCCACGTCGACGGCGTTCATCGCCTCGCGCGGAAGGCTCGCGCGGAAGTCCATCGTCGTCGGCGCGCTGCCGCCCGGCATGTGGCAGGAGCTGCAGTTGACGTCGAGATAGGCGCGCGCACGCGCATCGAGCGAACTCGAATCGTCGTCGAGCGGCGGGAAGGTCTCGTAAGCCGTCGCGTCACCGACGTCACGATCGAACAGTCCGATGTTGTTCAGCGTGTCGATCTGGTTGGCACGCCCTGCCGGGTAGGCGAACCCGGTGTTCAGCTGGGCCGTCTTCGGCCCGAGCAGGAACTCCGCGCCGGGCGTGTGACAGACCATGCAGGCCCCGCGGCTCGGGTACTCGTAGAGCTGCTCGCGCGTGCCGCCGCCGGCGAGCGCGACGCTCAGCGTCTCCAGCCGCTGCCCGTTCGCGAGCGTCGCGTCGGTCTGCTCGGCGTTCCAGTGATAGGAGTAGCCCTCCCAGCCGGTTTTCGTGTGCAGCAGCACCCGAGTCTCGAGGCGGCGGATGGAGGTCGGGTCGTCCTCGATCGTCGCGATCTCGAAGTGCTTGACCGAGACCGTGCCGATCGGGAACATCCAGTCGTCGGCGGTGAAGTCGATCTTCGCGTCGTCCGGCACGCCGAGCCAGCGACGCTTGGCGACGCCGTCGGACCAGAACGGGTGCGACGGGGTGTAGCCGATCAGTCCGCTGATCGGTGTCAGCGTGGACAGGTCGGTGAACAGGCCGGTCTCCGACAGCTTCGGCGGCAGGCCGGGTCCCGTCGTGACCGGCTCGAGACGCTGCAGCCCACCCTCGTACGATATGACGAGCACCTCGCCGTCGGCGGTCTCCGCGAAGGCGGTCGGCTTGTCGACATCGGTCAGCTTGTCGCGCCGGACGCTGCCGTCCGCCTCGCGGGTCAGCGCCCAGACGGTGCCGAAGGCGAAGTCGGCGAACAGGTAGCGCCCGAACAGCGACGGATCGCGATCACCGCGGTAGACGTACCCGCCGATGACCGCGAGACCCTCGTCGTGACCGTATTCGTACACCGGCGGAATGGGCGACGGGGAGGACAGGAGCCTGTTCGGATCGTCGCTCCTCCGCGTGCCCTCGAAGACCGGCCAGCCGTAGTTCCCGCCCGAGACGATCAGGTCGATCTCCTCGAGCTCGTTCTGACCGACATCGCCGAGCCACAGCTCACCGGTCTGACGGTCGAACGAGAACTTGTGGGGGTTCCTGAGCCCGTAGGCGTAGATCTCGCCACGCGCGTCGCTGTCGCCGACGAACGGGTTGTCGGACGGGATCGCGTACGGGAGGTTCGGGTCGCTCGGGTGGACATCGAGACGCAGGACGGTGCCGAGCAGCGACGCGCGGTTCTGTCCGTGCCGGAGCGGATCGCCGCCGTCGCCGCCGTCGCCGATCGAGACGTACAGGTAGCCGTCGTCCGGTCCGAACTCGAGCATGCCGCCGTTGTGCCCTTCGAACGGCTGTGCGACCTCGAGGATCTGCCGATCGCTCGCCTCGTTCAGACGGTCGGTGGCGGCGTCCCAGGTCAGGCGCGTGACGATCGAGCGGCCGTCGCTCGCGTGCGTGTAGTAGATGTAGACGTGGCGGTTGCTCTCGAAGGCCGGATCGAAGGCGAAGCCGAGCAGCCCCTGCTCGGAGGACGAGCTCGCCACCCTCGACGTGATGTCGAGGATCGTCGTGGTGGTCTCGACCGCCGGGTCGTCCTCGAACACCTTGATGCGTCCGGGCCGCTCGACGACGAGCATGCGGTCCTCTCCGGGGACCGGTGCCGCGCGCACCATCTGGTCGATGCGCTCGAGGTTCGGGTAGACGGGCACGGCGCTGTAACCGGTGGTCGAGGTTCCCTCGATCGACAGGGCGAAGTCGGAGAGAGGCGGGCGCTGCGAGAGACCGTGCCGCAGGTCGGTCGTGTCACCGGTGGCGCCGCCGTCCGGTGCCGCCGTGACGGGCACGGCGACATCGTCGCCATCGCTCACGGGGCGTGCGGGCGGCGAGCTCGAGCCCGGTGCCTCGGGCGCCTCCGAGGCCACCGGTGCCGACGGACCGGCGGACGGTGTCGCGCCGTCGGGCGACGAGGGATCGTCCGAGCCCGCGATCCTGACGCCGTCGCCAGCGCCGCCGCCGCAGGCGGTGAGCGCGAGCAGGACGATCGACGCCGTGCAGCTGCGGACACATCGCTCGGAAGGGGCGTTGAATCGCACCGATTGCTCTCCTTGATCCGTTGTATTTCAGATGATGCCGGCCGTACGGCGCCGGGGATGCTAACACCACACCCGCAGCCGAATCCGAGGGGTTGCCGGCATATGCTCGATGGCGCGCGATACGGTTCCGTTAGAGCATCGCGCCTCGTGCGGCGGGAACCGGGAAGGTGGCCAGTGTGACGGTATCCGGCCGTCGCGCCCTCTCGACGATGCCGAGTCGTGACGCGGGTCGGGGTTCGGGTCGTGATCCGAGAGGCAGGTCTCGGGTAAAGTTTCAGGACGAGCGGTCAGAGCTACGGATCGGGCGATCGGCTTGGCGTGCGTCCCGGCGGCGCGTCTCGACGTATCGTTCGTGAGTGGTCACCTCTACGGCCGCCAATGTCGAACGGACGAGACTCTTGACGAACACGTCGCCCCGCAGCGCCTCGAGATCGAGCAGCGCCCCGAGACCGAGAAAATCGGTACCCGCCGGAGCCAGGGCTTCGGGCGGGTCCTCGCCGTTCGTGCCGTCGCCGGTCGCCCTGGCGATCCTCTCGCTGTTCAGGCGCTCGCGACGCGCCGCGTCCGGACCGGCGGAAGCGAGCGCCACGCGTCCGCTCGCCGTCGTGGTCGGGCTCGTCGCGGTCGCGGGTATCGGCCTGTACCTCCTCGGTCGGGAGCAGGAAGACGCCCCGCCGGGGCCGATCTCCGGTCCGATCGCCGATCTGCCGCCGGAGTCGCCGGCGACCTCGAGCCCGGCCTCGGAACCTGCCCGGAATCCGCCCTTCGGCGTCGACTCCGGCCCGATCGCCGACTCGGCCGCGGATTCGGCTGCGGACCTTGCCGCGGGCCCGGTCGGTGACTCGAGCGATCCCGACAGGATGGTCGTCTCCGAACCGGCACGAGGAACCTCGAGCGACGAATCCGACGAAGCCGGAGAGGTCGCCGCTTCGAGCGGTGGCGAAGCGGTCCCCGGGCCGAATGGTCAGGCCGACGAGATGGCCGACTCGATCGATCGCGAAACTGTCCCCGGGCCGGATGGCCGGACCGACGAGGTTACCGAGGTCGCCGGTTCGAGCGATCGTGGAGCTTTTCCCGAGCCGGATGACCGGACCGGCGAAGCCGACGAGATCGCCGATTCGGGCGATCGCGAAGCTGTTCCCGGGCCGGATGGCCGGACCGACGAGGTCACCGGTTCGAGCGATCGTGGCGATTTTCCCGGACCGGATGATCGGCCCGACGACATCGCGACCGCGGCGACGGCCTCGTCTCGCGAGGTCACGGATCCGGCGGAGCGAGCGGCGACTCCGGTGCCCGGCCCGGGGCCGTCGGTCGACGCGACCGGCGTCGTGCCGCTCGAACGGCACGAGCGTCTCGTCCGGGAGAAGGAAGAGCTCGAGGCGCGTGTCGCCGCGCTCGAAGCCGAGACGACGGAGCTCGAGAGCGAGATGCTCGCGCTCGACCTGCAGGTGCTCGTGCTCGAGACGGCGACGCTCGACGAGGACGCCGATCCCGAAGCCGTCGGTGGTGCTGCCGGTCGGGAGCCCGGCACGGGCGTCTCGAGCCCGCCGATCGAGCTCGGCAACGCGACGCTCGTGCCACCACCCCTCACCGAGATCGCCGGTGCCGGCATCCGGGACGCCCCGGTCTGGCAAGAGCCTGTCCCCGGAAGAGGCGGCGAGCCCGACGAGCGGCTCGATCCCTTTCTGCCGGACGCCACTCTCGACTCTCTGCTGGACACCGCTTCCTACGAGGACACGATGACGGAGTCCACCTACGCCGGAACACTGCCGCCGTCCGCGAACACGTGGACGCCCGACAGTGGCTCGGCACGTGCACGTGCGTCGACGGAGGCCGGCGCGCCGATCGAGCGTGTAGTCATCACCGAGGTCCCCGTCGGCAGCAGCGCGGCCGACGCGGGCATCCTGCCCGGAGACGTGCTGCTCGCCGTCGACGGCCGTCCGGTGGTCAGTCTCGACGATCTCTACCCCTACGTGAACGGCGACCCGGCACCGCTGCACGAGCTCGAGCTGTTGCGCGGCGATCGGAGGCAGTGGGTCGATCTCGCGGACTCGCCCGCCGACCTTTCCCTCGGCATGCGCCGGATCGATTCCGCCCGTCTGGTCAGCGACTGACGCCGGACGGGACGACGGCCGCCGCGTGTCCGACCCGCGGCGGAGAGAAGGCCGGACGGGCCCCGGCGCGGACATGGAGTCACGACAGTGGTGTACTGTCGTCACGCCGAAGTCATCCGCTCGTCATCGCCACGAGTCGACGATGACGCCCGCCATTTCCGCGCTCACGGAGAAACCGCCCAGACATGTCGATCCGCCGCACGCTGTCCGCCGCCACCGTCGCCGCCTCTCTCGGTGCCACCACCCTCGCGCCCCCCGCCGCCGCGGCCGAGATCGAGTTCTGGCACGCCTTCACCGGGCGCCTCGCGGAACTCCTCGACGAACAGGTCGCCTCGTTCAACGACTCCCAGGACGCGCACAGCGTCGTCGCGACGCCCAAGGGCAACTACTCGGAAGCGCTGAACGCCGGCATCGCCGCCTTCCGCGCCGGCGAGCAGCCGACCATCCTGCAGGTGTTCGAGGTCGGCACCGCCACGATGATGAACGCCGCGGGCGCGATCAAGCCCGTGTACGAGGTCATGGCCGACGCCGAGGTGGACTTCGATCCGTCGATCTACCTCGCCGCCGTCGCCGGCTACTACACCACGCCCGACGGCGAGATGCTGTCGCTGCCCTACAACAGCTCCACCCCGGTGCTCTACATGAACCTGGACGCGCTGAAGGAGGCCGGCGTCGACACGGCCGAGCCGCCGACGACCTGGGGCGACGTCGAGGCGATCCTCGTCAAGCTGAAGGAAGCGGGCAGCACGTGCCCGATGACGACGGCCTGGCAGTCGTGGATCCATCTCGAGAACCTCTCCGCCTACCACGACGTGCCGTTCGCGAGCGAGGGCAACGGCTTCGACGGCGTCGGCACCGAGCTCGAATTCGACGGCGACGCGCAGGTGCGCCACATCGACAACATGGGCAAGTGGGCGCAGGACGGCCTGTTCGTCTACAGCGGTCGCCGCAACGAGGGCGGGGCACGATTCCGCGCGGGCGAGTGCGCGCTGTTCACGGAATCCTCCGCGGGCTACGCCGGCGTCAAGGCCGAGGCCGAGTTCGACTTCGCGATCGCGCCGCTGCCCTACTACGACGATGTCGAGGGTGCGCCCCGGAACACGATCATCGGCGGCGCCTCGCTGTGGGTCATGGCCGGCAAGAGCGACGACGAGTACGCTGCCGCGGCCGACTTCCTGAACTTCCTGTCGACCCCCGAGATCCAGGCCAAGTGGCACCAGGACACGGGCTACCTGCCGATCACCACGCCCGCCTACGAGCTGACGAAGTCGGAGGGCTACTACGAGGAGGAGCCCGGCACCGACATCGCCATCCTGCAGATGACCGGCGAGGCGCCCACGGCCAACTCGAAGGGCCTCCGTCTCGGCAACTTCGACCAGATCCGCGGTGTCATCGACGAGGAGCTCGAGGCGGTCTGGCAGGGCGACAAGGACGCGAAGGCGGCGCTCGGCTCGGCGGTCGAGCGCGGCAACGAGCTGCTGCGTCGCTTCGAGCGCACGGCCGGACGCTGATCGTCGACCGGAGCGGGTGTCCGATCGAACGCCCGGATCGAGGCGGTTCGGCCTGATGCCGTCGATCGGACACCTCCCCACCGGACGTCCTTCGTCCGCGCGTTCGACGTCGAGCGCTCCGGAAGGGGCGCAGTCGACGTGCCTCGTCTGTCGGGTGCACCCGAACGCGGACCGCCCTCGAGCGAAGGGGAAGCGGAGGGGCCGTGAGCGGACAGGGGCGTTCCGGGCGGCATTCGTCGGGCACGGGCCGTTCGGCTCTTGAAGAGCGGCACCGCCGACGGGCGGGTCGTGTTCCGGAGCGCGTGGCTGCCGTACGCGCTGGTGGCCCCGCAGCTCCTGGTCACGGCGATCTTCTTCCTGTGGCCGGCGGGCCAGGCGGTGCTGCAGTCCACGCAGCTGCCCGACCCGTTCGGTCTCAGCACCGAGTTCGTCGGGTTCGAGAACTTCACCTACCTGTTCTCGGATCGCTACTACCGTGCGTCCTTCCTGACGACGGCCGTGTTCAGCCTCTCGGTCACGCTCGTGAGCATGAGCGTCGCGCTCGCGCTCGCCGTGCTCGCCGACGGCGTGATCAAGGGCTCCGGCACCTACCGCACGCTGCTGATCTGGCCCTACGCCGTCGCGCCCGCCGTGGCCGGCGTCATGTGGCTGTTCATGTTCAACCCCTCGATCGGTCTCGTCGCCTACTGGCTGAAGGGCATCGGCTATGACTGGAACCACGTGCTGAACGGCGGCGAGGCGATGACCCTGGTGGTGCTCGCCTCCTCGTGGAAGCAGGTCAGCTACAACTTCCTGTTCTTCCTCGCAGGTCTCCAGGCGATCCCCAGGAGCCTGATCGAGGCGGCCGCGATCGACGGGGCGGGCGCCTGGCACCGCTTCCGGACGATCATCCTGCCGCTCCTGTCCCCGACGACGTTCTTCCTGCTCGTCGTCAACGTCGTCTACGCCTTCTTCGAGACCTTCGGCGTGATCCACACGATCACCCTGGGTGGCCCCGGTCAGTCGACGATGATCCTCGTCTACAAGGTGTTCGCCGACGGCTTCGTCGGGCAGGATCTCGGCTCCTCGGCCGCGCAGTCGGTCGTGCTGATGGGCATCGTCGGGCTCCTGACCGTCATCCAGTTCCGCTTCGTCGAGCGGCGGGTGCATTACTGATGAGACACGGGTTGATGAGGCGCGAGCGGTGGTAAGGAACAATCGCGTCGGCACGATCCTCACGCACGCGCTGCTGATCACCGGCGTGGCGATCATGTGCCTGCCGATCTGGCTGACCTTCGTCGGCTCGACCGTGACCCAGCAGGACATCGTGCGTCCGCCCCTGCCGATCCTGCCGGGCGGCCACCTGATCGAGAACTACCGGAACGCGCTGTTCTCGGGCGGCAACGCGCCGGTCGCGCGCATGCTCTGGAACAGCACCGTCATGGCGCTCGGCATCGCGATCGGCAAGATCGTGATCTCGCTCCTCTCCGCGTTCGCGATCGTCTACTTCCGCTTTCCCGGACGCATGCTCTGCTTCTGGACGATCTTCATCACGCTGATGCTGCCGGTGGAGGTGCGCATCGTTCCCACCTACGAGATCGCCGTGAAGCTCGGGCTCCTGAACAGCTACTCCGGGCTGATCCTGCCGCTGATCGCGTCGGCCACCGCGACGTTCCTGTTCCGCCAGTTCTTCATGACGATCCCGAACGAGCTGGTCGAGGCCGCACGCATGGACGGGGCGGGGCCCATGCGCTTCTTCAAGGACATCCTGCTGCCGCTCTCGATCACCAACATCGCGGCGCTCTTCGTCATCCTGTTCATCTACGGCTGGAACCAGTTCCTCTGGCCGCTGCTCGTCACGACCGACCCGGACATGAACACGATCGTCATGGGCATCAAGCAGATGCTCCCGCAGGCGGACGACTACGGCAACTGGCCGATGGCGATGGCCACCGCGATCCTCGCGATCCTGCCGCCGGTCGTCGTCGTGCTCGCGATGCAGCGCTTGTTCGTGAAGGGCCTCGTCGAGTCGGAGAAGTGAGGCGGGCACACACGAGATGGCGATGGTGACGGAGAGAGCATGGCGACGATAGGGCTCGAGGGCGTCACCAAGCGCTACGGGAAGACCGAGGTCATCCACGGCGTCGACGTCGAGATCGCCGACGGCGAACTGATCGTCATCGTCGGGCCGTCGGGCTGCGGGAAGTCGACGCTCCTGCGCATGGTCGCCGGTCTCGAGACGGTGACGGGCGGGGAGATCCGCATCGACGGCAAGCGCGTCGACGACGTCGAGCCGAAGGATCGCGACATCGCGATGGTGTTCCAGACCTACGCGCTGTACCCGCACATGAGCGTGTTCGACAACATGGCCTACGGGCTGAAGATCGCCAAGGTGGCGAAGGTCGAGATCCGCGATCGGGTCGAGGAGGCCGCGCGTCTGCTCGCGCTCGGCGACTTCCTCGAGCGCAAGCCCAAGGCGCTCTCCGGCGGCCAGCGTCAGCGCGTCGCGATGGGTCGGGCGATCGTTCGCCAGCCGCGCGTGTTCCTGTTCGACGAGCCCCTGTCGAACCTCGACGCGCTGCTGCGCGTGCAGATGCGACTCGAGATCCGCCAGCTGCAGCGGCGGCTCGGCATCACGTCCCTCTACGTCACTCACGATCAGGTCGAGGCGATGACGCTGGCCGACCGGCTCGTCGTCATGAACGGCGGCGTGGCCGAGCAGATCGACACGCCGATGAACGTGTACGAGCGCCCCGCATCACGCTTCGTCGCCGGGTTCATCGGCTCCCCCGGCATGAACTTCATCGACGGCACGCTCGACACGGACCGCACCGCGCTGCATCTCCACGGCGGTGCCGTGGTGCGGCTGCCGTCCGGGCTCGCCGCCCCGCCCGACGCTCGCGAGGTGCAGCTCGGCGTCAGGCCCGAGCACATGACGCTCGCGCGTGCCGAGGAGGCGACGTTCGAGCTCGAGGTGTTGACGGTCGAGACGCTCGGCGCCGACACACTCGTGTACGGGCGGATTCCGGAGCGGGACGGCGATCCGCCCGAGAGCGTCGTCGCGGCGGCGATCAGCCCGATCGCGATGCGCCTGCCCGGTTCGGCCCGGGTGCGTGACGGGGAGCGCGTGCCGGTTCACGTCGAACCCGCCGCCTGGCACCTGTTCGACACGGCGAGCGGTGCGCGGCTCGAACGCGAGGGCGCCGCTCGCGCGACGCGATCGATCTGACCCTTCACCGGGCCGTCCGGTCAGCGGTGGCGCGACCGGCGCGTGCCGCGGTCCGACGGCAGTGGACTTCCGAACTCGTCCGTCGTTCCGCCGTACGAGAACGGTGAACGGTCCGGTGCGAAGTCGCTCGCGAACGCGAGAGTGGCCGGGTGTCGTCGAGAGCGGAATCCGGATCGCGTGCACACCTCGCCTCCGGCCGCGCGCTACTTCTTCACGTCGTCGAGATACAGCCTGTAGAGCAGCGGCTGCATGATCGAGTTGACCGGGCTGTCGTCGAGCGGGCCGGTGTCGATGTCGAACACCATCGACGCGAGCATCGACTCGTCGCTGACCGAGCGGGTCGGCACCCGTATCGGGTAGGTGGCGGGCAACGGCGCGCCATGTCTCGCCATGTTGAAGCCCCAGATGCCGAACGAGGGCAGGGCGGTGTGGTAGCTCGTGACCGATTCGAACACCTCGCCGAGCGTCGCCTCGATCGACCAGAACACGCGCCGCGTGTAGAACGGCGACGAGCTCTGCGTCGTGACCACCGCACCGGGGTTCGTGCGGCGCCTGACCATCGTGTAGAACTCGCGCGAGTACAGCTTGCCGATCGCGTCGTTGTGCGGGTCGGGGAAGTCGATGATGACCCGGTCGTAGCCGACGCCCGGGCGGTTGACGAAGGTGAACGCGTCCTCGTGAAACACGTTCAGCCTGTCCGACTGCAGGCTGTCCTCGTTGAGGAGCCGGAGCATCGGGAGCTCGGCGTGGATGCGGGTCATCTCCGGATCGATGTCGACCAGGTCGATGCGCTCGACGTCCGGGTACTTCAGGATCTCGCGGACGGCCAGGCCGTCACCGCCGCCGAGCACGAGCACGTTCGTCCGCGGCCCTTCCACGGCCATCGCCGGATGCACCAGGTACTCGTGGTAGCGGTACTCGTCGCGCGAGGAGAACTGGATGTGCCCGTCGATGAACAGCCGCGTGTCGCCGGTCGTCACCGAGCGGGTGACGACGAGGTTCTGGTAGGGCGTCTGCTCGCTGAAGACGACGTTGTCGAAGTAGAGATGCTTCTCGGCGAAGCTGCCGAGCCAAGTGCCCCAGACGAGCGCGAGGCAGAGCGCGACGGCGGTCGCGACGCAGGTGGCGAGCATCAGCCGGTACTGCACGAGCTGGTGGCGGAACGCGACGACGCTGATCAGTGCCACGCCGATGTTCATCAGCCCGATCGCGAACGAGGAGCGGATCGGGCCGAGCGAGGGCAGCAGCACGAGCGGGAACAGCACCGAGCCGAGTAGGGCGCCGACGTAGTCGAGCGTCAGCACCTCGGAGATCGACTCCTTGGTGGACTTGCCGCGCGCGAGCAGCGTCGTCAGCACCGGAATCTCGAGACCGACGAGCGCGCCGATGACGATGATGAAGCCGTACATGACGAACTCGAACAGCACGCGCGCGAACGGGAAGGCCATGAACAGCGCGATGCCGCTGACACCGCCGATCAGCGCGATCGCGATCTCGGTCCAGACGAAGTAGCGGAGGAGATCGTTGCCGAGGTAGCGCGAGAACAGCGAACCCATGCCCATCGCGAACATGAACACGCCGACCGTCAGCGAGAACTGCAGCACGCTGTTGCCGAGCAGGTAGCTCGCGATCGCGCCGATGATCAGCTCGTAGACGATGCCGCACATCGCGACGACGAGGATCGAGACGAGCAGCAACCGCGACTGGTTCCGATCGATCGTGCCGAGTGCCGCGGCGTTCTCGGGCGTGACCGACGGGTGCGGCGTGGGGGGCGGGACGGTGTCCCGCGGGGAGGTGTCGCTCACGGGGCCGTCGACGACCCCGCGGGAACGCCGTCATCGCTGCCGCCGATGCCGAATCGGGCGACGGCATTCGTGCCACCGTCGCGAGCGCCCCGGTCATGAGCGGCACAGGCCGGGGCGGCACGAAACCGAGGCGCCACGAACCGGGGTGGCACGGGCCGGGGCGACATCACGCGAAACGCGGGAAGGGTCCGTGCCGCCGATCGGCTCTACTTGCCGCGGGAGAAGCTGCCGGAGCCGGCCCGGGCGCGAGCCGCCTGAGTCGGCGAGACGGTGCGCTTGTTGGCGAGCGCCTGCGTGTTCACGCCCGCGGCTCGCTGGCGCGAGAGCATGCTGCCGAGGAGATAGCCCGCCAGGAGACCGGTGCCGCTGAAGCCCGACTGATTGACCGCACCGGAGCGATCGGTGGCGACGATGCGCGCGTTCTCGCCATCGACCTCGATCATCCACAGCGCGTCCTCGCCCTCGTCGGGCTCGCCGTTGACGTTGGTGTCCGCCAGCGCGACGAACGAGGCATCGTTCTGCGCGGCGACCGTGATGTCGCCGTCGAAGAGCGCGGGCTCCGCCCGGTTGTAGTTCGTCTCCAGCACGTCGGCGAGACCGACCAGCAGTCGGTTCGTCTCGCTCTCGTCCGGCTCGATCATGGTCGTCCCGTCGACGCTCAGCCGTCCTTCCTCCCGCGGCGCCGCGACGTCCATCTCCGTCAGCGAGTCCATCGTCACGCTCAGCACGGCATCGAGATCGATCTCGGGCTCGCGCGGTGCACCGCCGCCGCAACCGGCGACGGTGACGAGCAGGAAGGCGGCGGTGAGCGGAAGGGCGTGTAGTCGGTTCATGGTCGTGTTCTCTCGGATGTCGTTCGGGGGTCGTTCGATGCGAGGGTCGGATCGAACGTGTCGAGGTCTTTGAAACTTCTCTCGTTCACGGCACGCCCGACAGGTCGTGCGCGAAGTGCAGCTCGTGCAGTCCACGCTCGTAGTAGTCGTCGAGCTGCCCGATCCGCTCGAAGCCGGCGGCCTTCAGCGGCTCGTGGATCGCCGGCAGGTTCGAGGGGAAGGTCAGGAACACCTTGCGACCGCCGGCGCGCTTGACGCCCTCGAGGCCGAGCATCAGGTCGCCCTTGTCGAAGCCGGCGCGCTTGCCCAGGCTGCCGAGCTTGCCGAGCAGCGAGGAGCGACCGGCCGACCACTCGAAGGTGTAGGCACCGTCCGAGTCGTCGATCTCGTGCAGGCCGACGAACTCGAGGGCGGGACGCTCCTCGGCGATGTCGGGCGCCTCCTCGCCGTCGTTCCCGTCACCGGCCGCGTTTCCGGCGAGGGGCAGGCCGTAGATCATCAGGTTCTCGCGCTCGTCGTGAAAGTCCGGGGCCGTCAGCTCGCGCGTGAATCCGAGCGTCTCGTAAGTCTTGATCGCCGCCTCGTAGAGCGGACCCTCGTCCGGGTCCACGTAGTCGGAGACCTTGACGAAGACCTTGCGACACCTCGCCCCGCGCAGATAACCGACGACGTGCTCGATCAGGGCACGCCCGTGCCCCTGCCCGCGATGCTCGCGTGCGAGATAGGTCCACGACAGCCACGAGGTGCGTTCGGTCGCCGGCACGTGGCGAAATCCCGACACCCCGGCCGGTGCGGCATCGTCGCCGAGCGTCATGACGAAGTGTCCATCGACGCCGTGCTCGGTGAAGTCGGTCGCCGCCTCGGCACCGTCCTCGTCGTCGACGTCGGTGATGATCGCCACGACCGCGTCGACGTCGTCGGGGGCCATCGCCCGGATGTGACGCGCGCTCATCGGGCGCCGACGGCCCGCGCGACGGGTGCGGGCGCCCTGCGGAGACCACGCCGTACCGAGCTAACTTCCTCGCTCGACGGCCGGAACGCCCGGCGCAGCACATCGAGGGAATCGTTCGGGCGTTGATCGCCGCACATGAACACGTCGATCGCCACGTAGTCACGTTCGGGCCACGTGTGCACGCTGATGTGGGACTCGGCCAGCATCGCGTAGCCGGTGATGCCGCCGTGACCGGGGAACTTGTGGAACGAGAGGTCGAGCAGCGTCGCGCCGGCGACCGCGACGGCCGACCTTACGACCCGCTCGAGCTCCTCGACCGAGTCGATCGTGCGGACGTCCCAGAAATCGGCGACCAGGTGCGTGCCGGCCTCGGCCCCGTCGTCCGCCTTGTCGTCCGTCGGCCCGTACCTGGCCTGTGGCGCGGTGTTCCTCATCGATCGTCCCGTATCCATGGCCGGCGGCACGACGGGCGTCGCTCCGCGGTATGTCTTCCACTTCTAGCCCTTTATCCGGCGTTCGGATCGCCGGCGGCAGGGCTCGACGGGATGGTCGGCGCCCGGTGCCCGCGCTGTCAATCGCGACCGCCGCACACGGAAGGGGAACAGTACCGCGCTTTGCCAGGGCAGGTAGCGTGCCGAGCTCTGACTCTGACCCTGACTTCAGCTCGAGTGTGGACTGGGGTGTGGACTGGGGTGTGGACTCGAGTTCGGGCTCTGGACTCTGGCTCGAAACTCGTACTCCGGCTCCGGCTCCGGCTCCGGTTCGGGTTCGGGTTCGGGTCGGATCGACTCGGATTCAGGCTGGCCCGTCCCTCGGTCCCGGGTGTCTGGCCATGAGGCTTCGGGAATTCGGGCTTCGAACCCGGACTCGGGTCCAGGTCCGATTCTGAACTCGGACCCGAGTCCGGGCCTGAGACCGCCGGGCCTGGATCTGCCCCGGCAGACCTGAATCCGCGTCGGACCCGAGCCCGAATCAGACCCGAGCCGGAATCAGACTCGCGTCCGGATCAGGTCTCGGCCTTCAGCGCCTCGATCATCAGCTCACCCACCTTCTTCGACGAAGGCGGATTCTGGCCGGTGACGAGTCGTCCGTCACGCACCGCGTGCGCCGCGAAGTCGTCCGCCTTGACGTAGTCGGCGCCGAGTTCCCGCAGACGGGTCTCGAGCAGGTAAGGCACGATGTCCTCGAGTCCGACCGCCTTCTCCTCGCTGTTGGTGAAGCCGGTGACCTTGCGACCTTCGATCAGCGCCTTGCCGTTGTCGAGGGTCACGTCGAGGAGACCCGCCGGACCGTGACAGACCGCACCGACGACCGCGCCGTTGTCGAACGCCGTGGCGATCGCCTTGCCGACGGCCGGCGTCTGCGACAGGTCGTACATCGTGCCGTGTCCGCCCGGCACGTACACGAGGCGGTAGGCGGAGGCGTCGACCGTCTCGATCGCGGAGGTGTTCTTCAGCGCCTTCATCGCCGTGTCGTCGGCGAGGAAGCGGCGCACGTCGTCGTTGACGTTCTCGTCCTCGGCCGAGCCGGGATCGGCCGGCGGCTCGCCACCGGCGACGCTCGCGAGGTCGACCTCGAGGCCGTGGTCGACGAGTGCCCAGTACGGCGTGGCGAGCTCCTCCCAGTAGAATCCGGTGTCCTTCCCCGAGTCGCCGAGCGATCCGTGGGACGTCAGTATGATCAGTGCGCGGTCGGTCATGGATCGTCTCTCGGATGGATGAGGAGGCACGGTGAGGACGATCCCGGGCGGACAGAAGAGTCGCCTCGCCGGTTTGCAAAACGTGCCCGCGGCGTGCGCTCGAGAGCCCGTGTCGCCTACACCGTTGCTCCCCTGGCCGCGAATCGACCCTCCCGTCCAGTCGGCGCATCGATCCGCCACGATCACTTACCGTTATCGACCCGCTGCCATCAACCCGCTGCCATCGACCCGCCGCCATCGACCCGCCGCCATCGATTCACCGGCATCGATCCATCACACCCGTTCATCACATCGCTTCGCCGCGCTTGCCCCCTGTGCCGGAATGCCACACCTTTTCACCGCATCGATCCGCCGTACCGCTCTCCCGTATCGTTCGGCGTATCGACCTGACACGGCCGTTCGCCGCATCGACCTTCCCGTTCGAGGTCGCCCGTTCACAGAAGACAGAGGACAGACTTTCCCATGCGCTACCTGCACACGATGGTCCGCATCGCCGACATCGACGCGAGCCTGCACTTCTACAAGGACCTGCTCGGCATGGTCGAGATCCGCCGCACCGAGAACGAGAAGGGTCGCTTCACGCTGATCTTTCTCGCCGCTCCCGAAGACGAGGCGCGTGCCAGGGAGGAGAAGGCGCCGATGGTCGAGCTGACCTACAACTGGCCCGAGGAAGGAAAGTCGGGCGAGGAGTACTCCGGAGGGCGCAACTTCGGTCACCTCGCCTACGTCGTCGACGACATCTACGCCACCTGCCGGAAGCTGCAGGACGGCGGCGTCACGATCAACCGTCCGCCGCGCGACGGCCACATGGCGTTCGTTAAGTCGCCCGACGGAATCTCGTTCGAACTCCTGCAGAACGGGGATTCGAAGGAGCCGGCCGAGCCATGGAAGAGCATGGAGAACACCGGCAGCTGGTGACGACGACGCTCGACAGGACAGCGCACGACGACACGACGTACGACGCGAAGGCGCTCGATCGGCAGGTTCTCGGTCAGGTACCCCGATCGGGTGACTCCTCGATTGGGACACCCCGCACGCGCGTCCGTGCGCGACAGCGGCATCCGCCGAGACCTGTCGTGCGCCGCTCGCTCCGTCCGGTGAAAACCTCGGTGGGAGGCTCGGCATCGTGCGCCGTGCCGCCCGCGCCGCCCGCGCGGTTCGTGCCGTCCGCGCGGCTCCTCGTCGCCATCGTGCTCGCGGGCATCGTCGTCGCGCTCGCACCGTGGGGCACCCGTGCCGCGGCCCTGCCCGACGTCGTCGAGGGGCAGCCGCTGCCGAGCCTCGCACCGATGCTCGAGCGCGTGACCCCGGCGGTCGTCAACATCTCCACGCGCGGGCCGGCCAGGGCGCGGAGCCCGCTGCTCGACGACCCGTTCTTTCGCCGCTTTGAGCTGGCTATCCATCTGATTCTCTGCGGCTTTAATTTTCTTGTCGATCAGATCCCCGGTATTTTGCTGCGCCACGGCAAATGTACTTGAAAGCAGTAATGAAATGGTCAGACATGACGCCTGTAAAGGGCGAGTTAACATGTTTACTCCTTGCATGATGCTCAGGTTTAAAAAAATTGGATATCGCGCTACTTTGCTGGAAGCCGCGTCTAGATCATGGATCTAGCTGTTCGCAGCGCGAAACGCTGCCTACGCGGGCACTTTCTAAGTAAGGTCACGCAAGGATCGTTCCCGGCCCATGCCCCGCAATCAAGCTATCCCTGGTTCGCGCCCAGACAATGCTGGCGGCAAACCCGATCGGCGCTATTCAGGCACGGTATTTGCCCAATAAGGCTGCTGAATCGTTCAGGCAGATCTAACTAGAACATTACCAGGAGAATCAAATGAATAAGCCAGATTCAAAGCCCGCCGACCATCAACCCGGACACGACCGGCGTAGCGTGAAGATCGATCAGAGCCAGAGCAAGGATGTACCCATGCCAGTGTCTGGTGATGATGCCGAGTCGATGGAGCGAATCGTATCTCCCGAGCATGACAAGGCAAAGGACAAGGAGCGTGGTACTGATACGGTCTAACGCAGGAAAGGTAGTACTGGTTAGGCCAACCATTGGCCTGCTGCTCACGAGGACTACTCCCGATTGCATGACGAAAGTCACCATCAACAGACGCCGGCCGAATCGGAGGCTGAACAGCAACTGGTCAGTCTG